>Ga0207850_100008_pt1 | contig 262312 bp, 268 predicted proteins | sample 23E2SouthBayCA_FD_187746 | JGI IMG/M metagenome (GOLD analysis project Ga0207850, IMG submission 187746) | Aerobic enrichment media microbial communities from Eden Landing Ponds, California, USA - A23 E3 (3) (SPAdes) | ecosystem: Environmental > Aquatic > Marine > Unclassified | place...
CGCGGTCGAACTCGCGGTAGTCGGTCGTGGCGCCGCCCTCGCGGGCGTCCACCACCGCGGCCCGGTCGGGCGTGGTCTCGGCGCGGTGTGCCAGGGGGTCGCGGTCGGGCCACTCGCCGGGCGCTCGCATCAGCGCGACACCCCCTCGACGCCCAGCCCCGGGCCGTCGGGCACCGCGATCTCGCCGTCGGCGACGGGTGCGGGATCGGGCGCGAGGTCGTCCGCGAGGCGGTCGGCGGTCGCCAGCCCGCAGGCCGGGAGCGGCCCCGTATCGGCCAGCGCGGCCGCGCAGTGGACGGCGCCGGCCCGGGCGACGACGGCGTCGACGGTCGTCGTGACGACCGCGCGGAGCCCGACATCGCGGGCGCGCTCGGCGGCCGCTACGGCCCGATCGACGCCACCGAGCACCTGCGGCTTGAGCACCACCACGTCGGCGGCGCCGGCGTCGAGCACCGCCGACACCGGCGTCTGGGCGAGCGTCTCGTCGACCGCGACGTCGACGCCACGGCCGCCCAGCCCCGCCAGCCCCGCGAGGTCGTCCGCCGTCAGCGGTTGTTCGACGTAGTCGACACCCGCCGCCGCGAGCGTCCGGAACGCCTCGTAGGCCTGCACGCGGGTCCAGCCACCGTTGGCGTCGGCCCGCAACGCGACGCCGTCGCCGACCGCCGACCGCACGCGCTGGACCCTCGTGGTGTCCTCGTCGACCGAGCGTGCGCCCATCTTGATCTTCACGCAGTCGAACCCCTCCTCGACCGCTGCGGTCGCGGCGTCGGCGGTCTCGCGGGCCGACGCGTCCCCGACCACGGCGTTGACCGGGACGGCGTCGACCTCCTCCGCGACACCGCCCCCGATGTCGCGCTCGGCGTCCTCGGCGAGGTGGCGCCACAGCGGCTCGCCCGCCTGCCGTGTGCGCAGGTCCGCCAGCGCCAGCGAGAGCCCGTGACGCGCGGCTGGGGCGCCCGCGAGGTCAGCCAGCGCGGCGTCGGGGCCGTCCGACTCCAGGGTCTCGACCGCGTCGGCGAGCACCTCGCGACAGCTGTCGAGCGGTTCGGTCCAGCCCGGTAGCGGCGTCGCCTCGCCCCACCCGACCACGTCGCCGTCGCTCACGCGAACGAGCAGGCCCTCGCGGCGCTCGATGTCGCCTGCCGCGGTCGACAGCGGCGTGGCGAGGGCGACGGAAAACGGCGACACCGCTGCCTCCATCAGCCGACGACCTCCGGAGCGACGATACCCAGCGCGAACAGCGCGGCGAAGGCGAACAGCAGTTGACCGGTTCGTTCGAGGGCAGGGTTCAGTGCCGCGCCGTCCGTCCGGGTCAGGACGGTTCGCGTGAGCCGAGCGGCCAGCGGCAGCGTCGCCAGCGGCGCCAACGCGGTCGCGGGCAGGTCGCCGACGGCCCACAGCGCGATCGGCGTCGCGTACGCCAGCGCGAGCATCGCGAGGAACTCCCCGCGGGCGGCGCGGTAGCCGAGCATGACCGCGAGCGTCCGCTTGCCGGTCTCGGCGTCGGTCTCGCGGTCGCGGACGTTGTTGACGACGAGGATGTTCGTCGAAATGGCCGCGACCGGGAGGCTGGCGAGCGCGGCGGTCGGCGACACCGCCCGCAGGCCCGCTGCGAGCGCGAACGGCGCGTCGAGCCACGCGGCGGCCTCGACGGCCTGAACGTAGTGAGTCCCCGTCACGGCGACGAGACCGAACCAGACGAACACGAACGGGTCGCCCAGGCCGTGGTAGCCCAGCGGGTACGGGCCGCCGGTGTAGAGAACCCCGGAGGCGATGCCGAGTAGGCCGACCAGCAGGATCGGCACGCCGGCGACGTAGACGAGGTAGACGCCCGAGACGACCGCCAGCGCGAACGTTGCGGCCATCGCGCGTTTGACCGCGGCGGGTTCGATCAATCCGCCGGCGGTCACGCGGGTGAACCCCTCGCGGTCGTCGGTGTCGGCGCCCTTCACGGCGTCGTAGTAGTCGTTCGCGAAGTTCGTGCCGACCTGGATCAGCGCCGCACCGACCAGGGCGAACAGCGCCGGCACCGCCGCGAACGTCCCCTCGTGGACCGCGACGGCGGTCCCGACCAGCACCGGCGCGGCCGCCGCCGGCAGGGTCTGTGGCCGGGCGGCCATCACCCAGGCCCTCGTCTTCGAGACGTCTGGCTCCGCGGTGGACATCGTTGTCGGTACTTGGGCCGTGGGGAGGTTAGTGGCTGCGGTTCGCGACCCCGGCGACGCGACCGGAGTCCCCGCCAGCGACCTGGCGTTCACCGCCGGCCTCGGGCGACAAGCTCGGGCATAGCGAACCGATCGTGTCCAGATAAGCGATGGTTGCCTACACCATCCACTGCAGGGCGGGGCTGGAAGGGGCCGGGCGAGCGCGATGGGACTTCCAAAGCTGCCAGGTCGTCGCTATCGCAGGTTGCGTTCTGCTCTGCACACCGCCAACGAGCCTGGACTATCCTTTTTTTATCGCGCGGCTGTTCGGGGTGGTGTGCCCTCCGATCGTCGCGCTCACCTGCGTCTCATCGAGGTCGCACTCGCGGTGGCGACGCTGCTCGTCACCGCCGCAGAACTCACTGCGCTGCCCCAGCCGTACCCGACCTGGCCCGAGCTGTTCGGCCTCCCGGTGAACCCGAGTCTCGTCGTGCCGGGGACGCTGGCGGCCGCGGTGCTCGCTGGTGCCGCGCTGGACGGCCTGTGTTTCTCGTCGCTGTGGCTCACCGCGCTCGGACTGCCGACGCTGTTCGTCGCGCTCCTGAGCATCCAGACGCTGATGGCCGAGACCGGCGGGGTCTTCTGGGGTGGGCTGTTGACGCTGGTCCTCGGGGTCGTCCTCTCACTGGCGACGCTTCTCCGGGAGGCGCTGCGCGGCCGTGTCGACGTACTCACGACGCTCGGGTCGGAGACGGGTTAGAGCGGGAGACGTGTTGGGGCGGTGCGGTAGCGGTAGCAGTGGCGGTGCGGTAGCAGTGGCGGTCGAGTGCAGCACCCGCGCGAGCGAACGAGCGCAGCGAGTGAGCGAGGGCGGCTTTTTTCGCCCACGTTTTTTGCCGAGCGGTCGCGCCACAGGCGCGACCCGAGGCGAAAAAAGGTGGTTTAGAAGTGCCAGGGGAACTCGTCGAACTCCGGCTCTCGGCCCTCGACGAAGGCGTCCCGGCCCTCCTGGGCCTCGTCGGTCATGTACGCGAGGCGGGTGGCCTCGCCCGCGAACGTCTGCTGGCCGACCATGCCGTCGTCGGTGGCGTTGAACGCGTACTTCAGCATCCGGATGGCCGTCGGCGACTTGCTCGTGATCTCGTCGGCCCACTCGAGGGCGGCGTCCTCCAGGTTCTCGTGGGGGACGGCCTCGTTGACCATGCCCATGTCGGCGGCCTCGGCGGCGTCGTAGGTCTTCCCGAGGAAGAACACCTCGCGAGCCTTCTTCTGGCCGACCTGCTTGGCGAGGTACGCGGAGCCGAACCCGCCGTCGAAAGAGGCGACGTCGGGGTCAGTCTGGAGGAACTTGGCGTGGTCCTCGCTGGCGATGGTCAGGTCGCAGACGACGTGCAACGAGTGGCCACCGCCGACCGCCCAGCCCGGAACCACACAGACGACGGGCTTCGGCATCGTGCGGATCAGTCGCTGCACTTCGAGGATGTGCAGGCGGGCGGTCGGCCGGTCGCCGCCGTCGCGGTCGTCGCCGTCGTCGTACTCGTAGCCCTCGGGGCCGCGGACCCGCTGGTCCCCACCAGAGCAGAACGCCCAGCCACCGTCTTTCGGCGACGGGCCGTTCCCCGTGAGGAGAATACAGCCCACGTCCGTCTGGCGCTTGGCGTGATCCAGGGCGTCGTACAGTTCGTCGACGGTCGGCGGACGGAAGGCGTTGCGCACCTCGGGGCGGTCGAAGGCGATCCGGACCGCGCCGACGTCGGTCGCGCGGTGGTACGTGACGTCTTCGAGGTCGAGCGCGTCGACCGGGTCCCAACGATCGGGGTCGAAAATCTCAGAGACCATGCGCCCGAGTCGGGCCGGTCGCGGCAAATAGGTTCTCGTCGGCGACGGTAGCGACAGCCGAGACGTTTTTAGAGACTGCGCCGTAACGGGTGACACCGCACGGGTCCGATGGGAGGGAGCTACTACGAGGTGCTGGGGGTCGACTCCGACGCCTCGCAAGCAGACATCGAAGACGCGTACCGCGAGCGTGTCAAGGAGACCCACCCGGACCTCAACGACGACCCCGACGCCGCCGAGCGGTTCAAGACCGTCAAGGAGGCTCACGAGACGCTCGGCGACCCCGACGAGCGAGCCCGCTACGACAGGCTGGGCCACGGCAGTTACACCGGGTTCGGGTTCGGCAGCGGGGGCGGTGACGACGGCAGCGACGGCGGCTTCGGGGTTGGCGACTTCGGGGACTTCGACATCGGGACCGAGGGCACCGACTACGACTTCGGCGGCGATCCCTACGCCCACACCGAGACCGACGACGGCCGGCGGACGTACGACTTCTCGGACCCCGCCTGGGACGGCGTCGGCAGCGACGATTCGGCGAGCGACGACGGCGAGCGGGATCGCCGAGACATCTTCGAGACCGCCGCCGAGGAACGCCGGTCGGGACGGCGGCGGCACGTCAGAGACGAGGAGGGCGCCGACCCCGAGACGGGCCAGACAGATGGCGGGTTCGCCGTCCACCAGTGGGACGGCGAGCCCGAGGAGTCGACGCGACTGGGCCTGCACCTCACGCAGGACATGGCCGTCGTCGCCTCCATCGTGTTCGTCCTGTACCCCGTGTTCCTGTTCAGCGCCGTCACGCCCATGTTCTCGACGCTGACGAACGTCGTCGTCGGCGTCTGCACCCTGCTGACGGTGGGGTACCTGATGAGTCTGCCCGAACTCGGGCTGGTGGTGTTCGGGACGTGGAGCGTCCTGGCGCCGATCATACTGGTGACGCTCGTCCCCTGGAACCCGCTGGGCCTCCTGGGCCTGACCGTGCTGGCAGTGTGCTGGATTCCGTTCGGCTACACGCTGCTGATCGCCAGGGTCACGCGCTTCTGACGGCCGCGGACCCCCTACAGCCACCCGTCGTCGACCGCGTCGACCAGCGCCGAGTCCGCTGCTCGCCAGTCATCGGCGGCGTCGTCGAAGATACGACGGGCACGGCGGCGGGCATCGTCGACGACCCCCTCGACGTCCAGGGTCAGCACCTCGCCGCCTTCGACCACGAGCTCGCCATCGACGATCACGTCCTCGACCACCGCGCCGCTGGCGCCGTAGACGAGGTTCGGGACCGCCGTGTGCAGCGGGTCGTCGACGGTCGGCGCGACGGAGGGGTGATCCAGTGCGACCGTCACGAGGTCGGCCCGTTTCCCTTCCTCGACGGAGCCGACGTGGTCGCCGATGCCCAGCGCGCGGGCCCCCTCGACGGTCCCGACGCGCAGCGCCTCGTGGGCGGGCAGTGCGCTGGGGTCCGAACGGGCGGTCTTCGACAGCATCGCCGCGGTCCGCAGTTCCCGGAGGAAGTCGTGGCCACCGGCCCCGGGGGCCTGGTCGGTGCCGACGCCGGCGGTGCCGCCGGCAGCGCGGAACGTCGCGATCGGTGGCGTCTCGCCGTCGATGCCGGCGATCGAACTCGGACAGCCGGCCATCCGGACCCCGGCGTCGGCCAGCCGAGTGCGTTCCGCGGCGGTCGCGCCGTGGAGATGCGTCGCGAGCAGGTGCTCGTCGGCGACACCCAGGTCTTCGAGGACGCTCACGGTCGTCTCGCCGGCGCCATAGCGCGCCTCGATCTGCCGACGTTCGCGGTCGCCCTGCGCGACGTGGACGTGCAGACTCCGGTCCCGATCGACGGCCCGTTCGTGGACGGTCTCCAGCAGGTCGGGCGGGACCATGTCCAGCGCCTGCGGGCCGTACAGCGGGTGGACGCGGTCGTGGTCGGCGTAGTCGTCGAACAGCGCCTCGGCGCGGGCCAGTCCGGCGTCGGCGGCGTCGGCGTCGAGCGGGTACGGGTCGTCCGGGTCGAGGTCGGCGCCCGTCGCGGCGACGGCGTTGATCGTCTCGGTGGCCGCGACGCGAAGCCCGGCGGGCAGCAGCGCTTCCTCGGCCAGGTCCGCGACGTTCTCGGCGTACTCGCCGACGGTGGTCACGCCCGAGCGCAGCAGTTCGATCGCGCTCAGGCGAGCGCCGACGCGGCGGTCCTCCGCGGTCGTCGCCGCCGAGAGCGGGCTCAGCGCACGGTTCATCCACTCGATCTCGGGAACGTCCTGCGCGCCCCCGCGGACGAGCGTGTGACTCGTGTGGGCGTGGACGTCGACGAAACCGGGCATCGTGAGTCGGTCGCCCCCGTCGATCACGCGGTCGGGGTCGGCGTCGAACTCGTCGCTTGGGCCGACGGAGACGATTTCGTCGTCCCGGACGCCGACAGCGGCGTCCTCGACGATGCCGAGTCGGTCGCCGCGCATCGTGAGCAGGGTGGTGTCGACGATGGCCAGGTCCATGCCCGTGGCGTCGCAGCGCCGCGACGAAAACCCTCGGGCGTCGGCAGTCGTGGAGCGGGAGCCCGCTCAGTCTTCGAGTTCCCGCAGTCGCGCGTCCAGTCGTGCGGTCAACTCCTCGCGGCGGTCGTGGCTGTCGCCGGCGTCGAAGGTGACTTCGAGCACGTCGGTCCCGGCGCTGGCGACCGAGTCGCGGTAGCGGTCGCGGAACGCGTCCGGGGAGACGCGCTCGAAGTCGAGGTCGTACAGGTCCTCGGTGGCCGCGAAGTCCAGGCCGTGCGGGGTGCGGAACTGCTCGGTGAACGGTGGGTCGAAGTCCTCGATCGGGAGGAGGTGGAAGATGCCGCCGCCGTCGTTGTTCACGAGGACGACCGTCGCGTCGACGCCACAGCGACCGAGCGCCAGCAGGCCATTGAGATCGTGGTAGTACGCCAGATCGCCCAACACGAGGACGAGCGGGTCGTCGGTGGCGCTGCCGGCGCCCAGCGCCGTCGAGACGACACCGTCGATGCCGCTGGCGCCGCGGTTGGCCAGCGCCGTCACCCCGGCCGAGCGCGGGCGGGCGAAGCGCTCGGCGTCCCGGACGGGCATCGAGTTCGAGAGGAACACTGTCGCCGGGTCCGGCGCGGCGTCGAGGGCGGTCCCGACGAGCTGGCCCTCCCACGGCGCGCCGTCGCTCGCCTCGTCGACCAGCGCCCAGTGCTCGCGTTCGGCGGCGCGCCAGCGCTCGGTCCAGGAGGGGTCCGCTCCCACCTCCTCGTCGACGCGCTCGGCCACCGCTGCGGCGAACGGCGCGGGGTCGGCGACGACGAGGTCCGAGGCGACGAACTCCGCCTCCCGCGGTTCGCCGACCGGGTCGACCAACACGTCCCGTTCCGGGGCTCGCGCGAGGTACTTCCGCAGCGGCTTCGAGGTCGGCGAGGCGCCGACGCGGACGACGAGGTCCGGCGTCGGCCACCGGTCGGCGGCGTCGGTCGCGAGGGCCGCGTCGTAGCCGCCCAGCACCGTCTCGTCCGCGACTCCATCGCCGAACCGCAGGCCAGAGAGGGGGTCCGCCAGCAGCGGCGCGCCGACAGCCTTCGCGAGGTCGACCAGCCCGGTCGCGGCCGCGGCGGTGGGGTCTCGCGGCCCGGCGACCAACAGCGGTCTGTCGGCCGCCGCGAACGCCGCGATGACGCGCTCGACGCCCGCCGGCGACCGAACCGTGCCGTCGTGGCGCCGCCGGAACGGCCCCGCTCGACCCTCGGCGGCGAGGTCGTCGCCGTCGTGCCAGTTCTCCGGGACGCCGTTCGGGTCGTCGGGCGGGACCTCGATCGGTTCCAGCGGCTTGCGAAACGGGCAGTTCAGGTGGACCGGTCCGGCGGGCGTGCCCGTCGCCTCGTCGACGGCTCGCGCGGCGTCCGAACGCAGGCGGCGCAGTTTCCGCGGCGTCGGCTCGGGTTCGGGGAGATCGCGGTACCACCGCACCGCCGTCCCGTACAGCTTCTCCTGGTCGACGGTCTGGTTGGCGCCGCTGTCGCGGAGTTCCGGCGGGCGGTCGGCGGTCAGCGCGATCAGCGGGACCCTGGCCTGCGCGGCCTCCACGATTGCGGGGTGGTAGTTCGCGGCGGCGGTCCCGGAGGTGCAGACCAGCGCCGTCGGCTCCCCGGTCCGGCGAGCCCGGCCCAGCGCGAAGAAGGCCGCCGAGCGCTCGTCGAGGTGGCTGAACGTCCGGAGGTCCTCGTGGGCGTCGACGGCGACGGTCAGCGGCGTCGACCGACTGCCCGGCGAGACACAGACCGCCGTGACGCCGGCCGCCACGAGTTCGTCGACGAGCGTCTCGGCCCAGAGGACGTTACGGTTGGGGGGCGTCATCTGAGTTCGTCGAGGATCGGCCGGAACTTCAGCTGTACCTCCTCCCACTCCGCCGCGGGGTCGCTGTCGGCGACGATGCCGTTGCCCGCGAACATCGTCACGGTGTCGCCGTCGGCGACCGCAGAGCGGATGCCGACCGCGAACTCGCCGTCGCCGGCGGCGTCGAACCACCCCACCGGCGCGGCGTACCACCCGCGGTCGAACGGCTCGGTGTCGCGGATGACCGCGCTGGCGGCCTCCGGCGGGACGCCGCCGACGGCAGGCGTGGGGTGCAGCGCCTCGACGAGTCGCAAGACGTGCTCGTCGCCGTGCAGCCGTGCCTCGATCGGCGTCCGGAGGTGCTGGATCGTCGCCAGCTTCCGGATCGTCTGCTCGCCGACGGTCACCTCGGCGACGCCGGCCAGTTGCTCTCTGATGGCCTCGGCGACCAGCGCCTGCTCGTGTTGAATCTTCTCGCTGTCGCGCAGCTGCTCGGCCAGTTCGGCGTCTTCCGCGGGCGTCTCGCCGCGGGCGGCCGACCCGGCCAGCGCCTCCGTCGACACCGAGCGCCCGGTCAGCCTGACGAGGCGCTCGGGCGGCGCGCCGAAGAACGCGCCCGCACCGTCGGGCTGGAGCAGGAAGCGGTAGCAGTCCGGGTACGAGCGCCGGAGGCGGGCGAGCAGCGTCGTCGGGTCGACGGGCCCCGCGAGGTCGGCCGCCTGTGCCAGCGCAAGGACGACCTTCACGAGCTCGCCGGACTCGATGCGCTCGACGGCGCTGGCGACGCTCGCGGTCCAGTCCTCGCGGGAGGTGCCCAGGCGCGTGTCGACGACTCCGGGTGAGCCCCCGCTGGGGCGCATCGCCGGCAATTCGCCGATCCGGTCGCGGGTCGCCGCCAGGTCGCGCTCGACCGTCTCGGGCGTCGCCTCCGCACCCGTCCGCGTGACCGTCAGCCACGTCGTCCCCTCGGCGCGGGTGAGCTGGACCCGCGGGAGGACGAACTCCGCGGCGGGGAACCTCTCCCAGGTTCCGCTCGGCTCGTGGTCAGCGAAGAAGGCGCACCCGCCCAGTAGACGCGGGCGGGCCGCCTCGGGGGTCGCGAGGTCCGCACCCTCGAACACCGACTCGGCGGCGGCCCGGACCTCGTCGAAGCGGTCGTCGCCGGTGCCCGTCAGTCGGACGGCGGCGCCGCCGCCGGCGACCTCCAGCCCGTCGGGGCCGGCCCAGAGGGTGCGGGCACCGTCCTGTGCGTCGAGAAACGCGGTGTAGGACACGTCCGGGATTTCGCAGGCACGACTGACCAGCGCGACCGAGTCGTCGGCGGCCGTCACGGTCTCCGTCTCCCCGCGGACGCTCTCCATCGGCGGAACCTGAGGGTGCCATCCTCTTGAGGGTGTCCTTCTCGGTGACCCCCGCGGCGCCGTCAGGCGTAGCGGTCCTCCTTCCAGGGGTCTGCCGTGTCGGAGTAGCCGCGCTTCTCCCAGTAGCCCAGTTCTGGGTCGGTGAGGAACTCGACGCCGTCGACCCACTTGGCGCCCTTGTAGGCGTAGCGGTGCGGCGTGACCACCCGGAGCGGGCCGCCGTGGTCCGCGGGCAGCGGCTCGCCGTCGAACGCCCAGGTGAACAGCACCTCCTCGCGGTCGCACTGCGCCAGCGGCAGGTCGGTCGTATAGCCGTCCAGCGCGTGGAACATGACGTGCTCGGCATCGTCGTGGACGCCCACCTCGTCCATCAACGTCGGGAAGGTGACGCCGGTGAACTCACAGTCGAGTTTGCTCCAGCCGGTGACACAGTGGAAGTCCTGGCGCTGGGTCTCGCTGGGCAGGGCCTCGAACTCGTCGAGGCTCAGCGACAGTTCGGTGTCGACGGCGCCGCCGACCGTGAACTCGTAGGTCGCGGGGTCGTACTCCGGCGTCGACCCCTTCGACAGCACCGGGAACTTCTCGGTGATGCGCTGGCCCGGCGGCACGCGCTCGTCGCCGAACTCCTCGTAGAGGTCCGTGCGGTCCCGTACGGTCATGGGACGCGGTACGGCGAGCGCGACCGTAGAGCTGACGGAAGCGGTTCTCGCCCGTGGCGGCCACCCGGTCGGGGGTCCGCCGTCTCCCGGCCCGAACGCAAGAGTCAAGCGCCGGCGGCGTCGTCTTCGAACCGATTCATGTCGTCGGCGAGACGACCCGCGGTCCTCGAGACTCTCCACGACCGCGAGGCGGTTCTGGCCACCGTTCGCGGCGAGTCGCTGTCGCTGTCGAGCGTCGCCGACCGCGTGCCGGCGAGTCGGGCGACCGTCGACCGCGCACTCGACGCGTTCGCCGACGCCGGGCTTGTCGTCGAACGAGACGGCGAGTACGCCGCGACGGCCGCCGGGGACCTCGCCCTCCGACGGCTGGAGCGCCTCGAGGACGACGGCTGGACCAGGGCCGACCTGGACCTGATCGAGAAGCGCGGAGACGTCGTCGACGCGCTCGCCACGGAGCAGGCACACAAGCCCGCTATCGTCGAGCGACTGGGCCAGTCCCGCTCGACGGTCGACAGGGCTGTCGGCGCGCTCGAGGACGCCGGCTGGGTCGAGCGCGGCCGCGGTGGCTTCGGGACGACGGCTGAGGGTCGGAACGCGCTGGCCACCTACCGGTCGTACCTCGACGACCAGCGGGCGCTCCTCGACGCCGCGCCGGTCCTGGCCGTCCTGCCGGCGAGCACCGACCTGCCGCCGTCGCTGGTCACGGACGGGACCGTTGACGCGACCGATCCCCGCTACCGACTGTTCGAGAGCCTGGCCGAGTCGCTCGACGGGACCGAGACGTACCGAGCAGTGCTCCCCCGCGTCACCGACTCGCGGCAACTGCGCGTGACCCGACAGCCGGTCGCGGACGGCGAGCTGGCGCTCGAGTTTCTCGCTCCGGCGTCGGTCCACGACCGCCTCGTCGAGGAGTTTCCGCACCTGACGGCCGACCTCGCCGCAGGGCCCGACACGGTCGTCGGACGCGCCGAGACGCCGCCGTACGGGCTGTTCGTCCTCGATGGCGCTGCCGAGGACGAGCGGGTCCTCGTGGTGACCTACGACGACGGCGTTGCGGGCGTCCTCGAATCGTCCGCCCCGGAAGCCGTCCGGTGGGCACGCGAGCGCGTCGACGCGGTCCGCGGTGTGGCGACCGACGTCGGCGACGAGTGGGCACGCGCGACCGCCAGCGGCGACCTGTCGCGACTGACGGGCGAACGACTCCCCGCACGCCTGCGGACTCAGGGGTTCGTCCGGGTCGACGGCCCGTTCCTCGACGATCGTGAACCGCTGTCTCCGGCGGTCGCCTGGCGGGCGGGGGTCGGCCTCGCGGACGTCGAAGCCGGATACACCATCCCACGGTACCCAGACGGGACGGCGACGTCCGAGGGAGACGATGCCGCACGATCCCTCGCGGAGACAGTCGCGGAGCGTCTGCTCGACGGCGAGGACGTCGCGGTGCTCGGGCCGACCGGGTCGGGCAAGAGCACCGTCTGCAAGCGCGTCGCGGTCCGGTGGGCACGGCGGCACGACGGGGTCGTCCTCTACCGAGAGAGCGGTCGCGGCCAACCGTTCACCGCCCCCGGAGCGCTCGCGGCTCTGCTCGAACGGGCCTCAGGTCCGACGCTCGTCGTCGTGGAGGACGCCGTCCGGGCCGAGACGGCGCCGACATTCGACGTGATGCGGCGGTTCTCCGGTGACGACGACGTCACGGTCCTGGTCGACGCCCGCGAGAGCGAGTGGACCGCCCCCGACGACGTTCTCGACAGCGCGAACCTGGACGCGCACCGCCGCCACCGCGTCGAGACGGTTCGCGTGCCACCACTGACGGCGGCGACCTGCGAGCGCGTCCTGGACCACGGGCGGACGCTCATGGACGACCTCCCGTCGGTCCCGCCCGCCGAACTGCTCGCGTCGGTCCAGGACCACGCGGGCGACGACGCGGCGCCCGGTGCGGCGTTCCTCCTGTTTCACCGGCTCGCGCGGTACGCCGCGCCGCTGGCGGACTACCGACCCGGCGGCCCGCGCTCGACGCTGGACGAACACGTCGACCGCGTCAGGGCGGACCTGGGGGAGATCGGCGAGCGCGCGACCGAGGTGGGCGTGCTGTGTGCGCTCCTGGCCGCCGCCGGGGTCGGTGTCACCGCCGGCCACCTGTACGCGCTGGCCGAGACGGGCGACGAGGTGGAGACGGTCCGGGCGGCGGTCGACCGACTGGAGGGCGATGTCCTGTTCGAGTCGCCTGGCTACGACGGCTACCGGACGATCCAGCGGACCTGGGCGGTGCGGTTCCTCGCTCGGCTGATCGATCACGACGAGGGCCGCGCCCAGCGCCGCTTCGGTCGCGCGCTCACCGCGTTGCTGGCGCTCGCCGACGACTCCACCCGTCGCGACCGAGTCGCTCGGAGCGTCGGCGGTGACGCGTCCGTGCTCGACGCGGTCCTGTCGGACCCCCAGCGCTGGGCCGACGATACGGTCCGGAGCAGTTTCGAGGTCGGACTCGAGTACCCGCGACTGGCGCCCCTGTTCGGCACCACCGACGGGTCGACGATCGACCTGCCAGCCGCCTGCTCGACGGCGACGCGGATCGACTGCGTGGCGTGGCGTGGTCGGGCGAACGCCACGGCCGGCGAGTTCGACCGCGCCCACCGAGAGTTCGACCGCCTCGTCGACGAGGCCGAGCAACTCGGCGGGGCACTCGCCGACCGCACCCGCTTCGCCGGGCTCCTCGGGTTGGCGGACGTCGCTCGTCGACAGGGCGACCTCGACGTGGCGAGCGAGCACGGCGAGACGGGCCTCTCGGTCGCGGCGGGACTCGGCGAGGAGTCGACCGGCCGCGCAAGACTCGCGCTGGGCCGCATCGCGAGAGCGCGAAGCGAGTACGACGAGGCCGAGACGCACCTGGACGCGGCCCTGTCGGCGTTCGATGGCGAGGATAGACTCGCTCACGGCGCCGTCTGGGACGAACTGGGCGAGATCGCGACCCGTCGGGGAGCGTACGACCGGGCGAGAGAGTGCTACGCCAACAGCGAGTCGATCTACGAGGCCGTCGGCGACGCTCGCGGCACCGCTCGGGCGCGGTCGAACGCCGGTGACATCGCCTTCCAGACCAGCGACTACGAACGAGCGGTCGAGGAGTACCGCCGGGCCCGCGACCTCGCACGGGTGACCGGCGACCGGAGCCACGAGAGCGAGATTCTGGAGATGATGGGCGCGGCGACGTACATGCACAGCGAGTCGGACGGAGCCGAATCCTACTACCGGGAGGCCCTGGAGGTGGCCCGAGAGATCGGCGAGCGTCGGCGGGTCGCGTCGATCCTCGGCGACGTCGGCTACCTCGCCGCCGAACGCGGCGACCGAGACCGAGCGGCGGCGTGTTACGACGAGGCCATCGAGATCGCTCGGGAGATCGGGGCCGAGGAACTCGTCGCCAAGACGCTCCGGAACGTGGTCACGCTGGAGATGGGTCGCGGGGACCTTGAAGCGGCGACCGAGAGCGCTCTCGACGGGATCGAGATCGCCAGACAGATCGGCGACAGGCGCTTCGAGACGACGTTCCTCCGCGAGCACGGGACGATCCTGTTGCGAGCAGGGCGCCTCCGAGAGAGCAGGGATTGCCTGACCGAGGCGCTGGCGGTCGCCAGGGAGATCGAGGACATCGGCGCACAGGCGCTGGTCGTCTTCGCCCTGTTCAGGGCCGCGTTCCGCTCGGCGAACCTGCGAGGAGCCGAGGCGCACGCCCGAGCGTACCACCGCCTCGTCGATCGACTCCCCGACGAGCGGACGATCGGGGTCCACCCGAACGTGACTACCGGGGTGCTGGCACGCGAGCGCGGCGATATCGGGGAAGCGCGGACAGCGTTCCGAGCGGCACACGAGAGCGATCGCGGTCAGTCACCGACCTACACTGCGACGCTCCTCGCGGCGACCGAGCGCCGGCTGGGCAACGAGAGGGTCGCTGGGGACCTCCTGTCGACGGCCTCGGCGGCGGTCGACGGGGACCGTCGGCGCGGGTTCCTCGCGCTGGAACGTGGCCGAAACCGGGTCGACACGGGCGATCTCGACGGTGCCACCGAGAGTTTCGCGACGGCGTGGGCGCAGTTCGAGGGGACGGACCACCACCTCGCGACGGCCGCGCTGTGCGGACGAGCCGTCGTGAAACGGCGTCGCGGAGACGAGGCTGGGGCGGTGGCAGACTTCCGGACGGTGTTCGCCCGTTACCGGGACGCCGGTGCGACACGCCACGCCGCCCGCGTGGCGGTCGCTCTGGCGGCGCTCGTCGAAGAGCGAGACGACGACCTCGAAGCCTGGGCCGAGCGCGGGGAGTCGCTGTCCCCGGCGCCGTGGCAGGCGCTGTAGCAGGTCGGGAGTTCGAGAAACGGGAAGTCGGTACCGGCAGCCGATCGTCACTTACCGACGCAGCTGGCAGTGGTCACACAGCCACCCAGCGGCGGCTGGGGGTCGGGTCGCTCCGCGACGATCGGACCGAGGGCGTTCCCGTCATCGAAGCCGGGCGAGAGGCTCTGGGCGTCGGGCGAAGAGCTCGAGGAGGCGTCTGCGGGGGCATCGGCGGCGGCGGCCCCGGGGACGAACGCGAGCGTAGCGACCATCGCGACCGCGAGGACCAGCGTGAGTGCTCTGTGCATGTGTTCATTCGATACTGACAACAGCGTAAGAAAAGCGTTTCGTTCACGTCCTGGATCGGCGAATTGATCCCACAGAGTGGGCTTGCGAGGCGGCGCGGGACAGGCACGATCGGATCGCGAGGCGGGACTGTCGCCTCGGCTCGGCTCCCCGTCAAACTTAAATACACCTCTACCGAACGCCCGAACGTTCGATGCCAGACGTAGAGATCAACGTCCCCGACCGTCTCGAGATGCAGATCGCCCAGATGGTCGACGAGGGGGAGTTCCTCAACCGCGAGGAGGCCATCGAGGAACTCATCTCGACGGGTCTGAAGGCGTACAAGACCAGCGGCCCGATGGACGACGACGCCGAGACGGACTTCGAAGAGGACGGGATGATGGGTCACGACGACGAGTACGTGTTCTGAGAAGGGCTGTTCTCGGCTTCTCCCGAGTGCGTGGCGGGGTGCGCTCCGGGGACACGCCGAGAACGACCCTCCCGACGCCCTCCGACCGAGCGGTCCGAAACCGCTTTGCCCCCCGCTCTCCGACGACGGCGCGTGTCTCCTAGCCGACGCGCTGGCGATCGTCTCGGCTCCCTGCTCGCGGTCGCCGGTGGGGGTGCCGCCGGCGCCCTCGCACGGTACGGGGTCGCCCTGGGCTTGTCGACGCCGTCCGGGACGCTCGCGGCGAACGCCCTCGGGAGCCTCCTGCTCGGCGCGTTCACCGCCGATATCGCGGCGCTGGCGGCGGTCCCCGAACGAACCCGTCTCGCCGTCGGCGCGGGCTTTCTCTCGTCGTTCACGACCTACAGCGCCTTCGCGCTGGAGACGGCCACCGCCGCGCCGGAGCTGGCGGTGGGCTACGCCCTCGTGACGTACCTCCTCGGTCTCGGGGCGGTCCTGGTCGGGCGGTTCCTCGCCGTGCGAGCGTGGGGCCGGGAGGGAGACGGATGAACGCCGCCGCGCTGGTGGCCGTCGGCGGCGCCGTGGGTGCCGTCGCACGCCACGCGGTCTCCCTCGCGCTGGCGGAAGCGGAGGAGGGCGGCGTGCCGAGTGCGACGCTCTCGGTGAACGTCGTTGGCAGTTTCGTCCTCGCCGCGGTGACCGCGCTCGCCCCCGGAGACTCGGCGCTCCTGCTGATCGGGGTCGGCGCCTGCGGCGCGTTCACGACGTTCTCGACGTTCGCAGTGCAGGCGGTCGACGCCCTGACGGAACGTCGGTACCGTGACGCGACGGCGCACATGACGCTCAATCTCGTCGGCGCGCTGGGCGCGGTTGCGCTGGCCTGGACTGTTGTCCGGGCCGCTACAGCGTGAGCCCGACGCCGATGCCGAAGGTGACGAGGAGTCCGACCGCCAGCACCGCCAGCCCGATGGCGACCTCCCGGGTCCCGAACGACTGCTGCGGCGCGGTCTCGCGGACGATGCCCTCCGGTTCCGGGTAGTCGTGCTCGTGGTCGTCGGCCATGCGTGGCGGTTGCTCGGGGGCGCACTTGACCGTTGTCGTTCGGCGCGGTCGCCGCTCCGTTGCGGGCGTCTTATTGACCCGGGCTGAGTAACGTCGGGCGTTCGATGGCCCTGACCAAGCGAATCATCCCCTGTATCGACGTGGACCTCGACGAGGACGGGAACGCCGCGGTGTACACCGGCGTCAACTTCGAGGACCTGCAGTACACCGGCGACCCCGTCGAGATGGCCAAGCGGTACAACGAGGCCGGCGCCGACGAGTTCGTCTTCCTCGACATCACTGCCTCCGCGGACGGCCGCGAGACGATGCTGGACGTCGTCGAGCGCATCGCCGACGAGGTGTTCATCCCACTGACCGTCGGCGGCGGGATCAGGACGCGCGAGGACGTCAAGGAGACGCTGCGGGCCGGCGCGGACAAGGTGTCGATCAACACCGGTGCGCTGGAGCGGCCCGAACTGATCGAAGAGGGCGCCGCGGCGTTCGGCAGTCAGTGCATCGTCATCTCCGTCGACGCGCGCCGACGCTTCGATGAGCAGGGCGAACACTACGTCGAGGTCGACGGCGAGTCCTGCTGGTTCGAGTGTACGGTCAAGGGCGGCCGCGAGGGCACCGGGCGGGACGTCGTCGAGTGGGCCAGAGAGGCCGAGTCACGCGGCGCGGGCGAGCTGTTCGTCAACTCCATCGACGCCGACGGGACGAAGGACGGCTACGACATCCCGCTGACGAAAGCGGTCTGCGACGCGGTGGGGACGCCCGTGATCGCCTCGTCGGGCTGTGGCGGCCCGGAGGACATGTACGAGGTGTTCACCGAGGCCGGCGCGGACGCGGGGCTGGCGGCGAGCATCTTCCACTTCGGCGAGTACTCGATTCGGGAGACGAAGGAGTACCTGGACGAACGCGGCGTGCCGGTGCGTCTCTAGGCCGCGGCGTCGAACGCCTCGGTGAACGTCGAGACGTCGTCCTGGACGCTCTCGGCGGCCGCCTCCAGCGCGTCAAGCGGGGCCGTCGCCTCGTCGGTCCGGATGGTGAGGATCGGGTCGGTCTGACCGCCGGACTGCTCGGGGTTCATGTCGTAGGTCGCCGCCTCGACGCCCTCTGTCTGCAGCAGCGCGCCCTTCAGCACGTTCATGAACGTGTGGTCCTCGCCGCCGATCTCGATGGAGAGCTCGTCGTCCTCGTTCTCGATGACCCGCAGTTCCATGGGATTGGATTGGCTGTCGCCGCGTTAGTAACTTACGAGTCGATTCGGAGTGCTGGGGCGCTCGCGGGCCGTCTGGCGGCACGACGACGCCGCAATCACGCGGCGCATCCCCGACGCGACGCGGCACGGTCCGTGGTGTGTCTGAACGTGTCACGGGATCGGTAGAATTTTAATTGAGGCCTTCCAGGATTCGATCGAACCGTCCATGAGTCGCCGGCACTCTCTTCGTCCGGTGTTCGATCCTCTCTCGCCGCCGGCCGCCTGAGCGGGCGGATAGCCGCAGCACCCGGGTTCTCGCTTTGCTTCGCTACGCTCGCACCGCGTAGCCGCAGTCGTCCGCTCGCTCACGCACGCACATGTCGCTCTCGACCGAGCCGTCGGCACGACGCCGCGGTTCACACGACCACGGTTCGCCCCACAGGCACCAGACGCATCGCTCGCGATCGCACCGATCGTTCGAACCACGCCCGCGGTCCTCGCAGACGGGAGGTGGTCGCCGATGAGCACCGTCGACACCGGCACGGAGACCGACGCGGACGCGACCAGCGAGGAGCGGTCGGTCTGGCGCAACCGCGACTTCCGGCGCTTCTTCGCCGGGCAGTTCGTGACCAACGCCGGGGACAGCCTCTACAGCGTCGCCGTCCTGTGGTTGGTGTTCGAACTCAGCGGCTCGACCACGCTGACGGGCGTGGCCAGTTCGATCCTGCTGCTCCCCTGGCTGTTGCAGATTCTCGCCGGCCCGGTCGTCGACCGCCTGCCGCTGAAGCCCCTGCTCGTCGGCTCGCAGGTGCTCCAGGGCGTCGTCGTCCTGGTGCTGCCGCTGGCCGCGACGACGGGCCACCTGAGCGTCGGCGTCCTGTTCGCGGTGCTGCCGCTGCTGATGCTCGCCTCGCTCGTGATGGCGCCGATGCAGACGACGCTGCTGCCGCGGATCGTCCCTGAGCGGCGACTCTCACGGGCCAACTCCGCACTCGCGACGGTGACGCTCGGGCTGGACATGGTGTTCGACGCACTGGGCGGCGCGTTCGTCGCCGTGTTCGGCGCCACCGCGCTGTTCCTGCTGGACGCGGCGACGTTCGCGCTGGCGGCGCTGCTGTTCGCCGGGATTCGACTCGCCGCCGACACCGACGCGGCCACGACACCGGAGCGCGACACCGACGAATCGGAGGACTCGATCCTCCGGGGGTACGTCGCCGACCTCCGGGAGGGAATCGGAATCCTCCGGGGGAGCGTGTTCGTCGAACTCGTCACCCTGACGGCGGCCGCCAACCTCGCGACCGGCGTGACGCTGGCCATCCTGCCGGCGGTGGGTGCCGACCTCGGTGGCCCCGAGTTCTACGGGCTCATGCTCGGTGCGCTGGGCATCGGTCGCCTCGTCGGGTCGCTCGTCGCGCCGTACCTGGAGCGGGTCCCGTACGGCCGACTGCTGCTGGTCGGCCACGGCCTTGGCGCCTGCTGTTGGCTCGCGTCGGCGTACGCCCCGAGCCCGCTCCTGACGGTCGTGCTGTTCGGTCTCGCGTGGGTGCCGGCCGGACTGTCGGGCGTGCTCACCGCGACGCTGAACCAGACCGTCTTCCCCGCGGACAGCCTCGGTCGCGTCTCGGCGATCAAGGGGACCGCCTCTGGCGCGACGCTCCCGTTCGGATCGCTTGTCGGGGGGGTCGTCGCCGGAACCCTCGGCACGACGACGACGCTCGGGCTGGCGGCGTTCGGCTTCGGCTTCACGGCGCTGGCGGTCGCCGTGCGCCCGCGGCTCCGCCGACTGCCCGCGGTCGCGGACGCCGATCCCGCGGCGTTCGACGTGACGACGCCCGGCGACCGCGACGGCGAGTAGCGGTGCCGAGCCGCCGCTGGGCGCCGATCACTCCCCGGTCAGCGCCTCGCTGGCCGGCGCGAACTCGACGGTGGAACCCAGGTCCTCCGCGACGGCGCGCTCGTACAGCAGGTAGCCGCCGGCGACGGTCTCGATGCCGGTGCCGCCGCTGTCGAACACCGTGATCTCCTCGGGGTCGGTCCGGCCCGGTTCGACGCCCGCGACGACCTCGCCGAGTTCGGCGTGGACGTCGTCGTCGGTGACCGCGCCGTCCTCGACCGCGCCGAGGAACTCACCGGAGTCCAGCGTCGCTCGCTCTCGGAGGTCCGGGACGTACGTCGCACGCTCGATCGTTCGGGCGTCCAGTTCCCGCTTGTCGGGGTCGTACTGACCCATCGCGGTGACGTGCGTGCCCGGGTCGAGGTCGTCGCCGTCGAACACCGGCTCGCTGGCGTTGGTCGCGGTGATCACGACATCGGCGCCCTCGACAGCCGCGGAGGGCGACGCGACCGCGGCGACGGCGGCGTCCAGCCGGGCGTTCATGTCGGCGGCGAAGTTCTCGCGGTGCGCCTTCGTTGGCGAGTACACGTCGACGGTCTCGAACTCCCGGACCGCCGCGGTCGCCCGCAGTTGACCGCGGGCCTGCGCGCCGGAGCCGATCAACGCTAGCGAACTGGCGTCCTGGCGGGCGAGCGCGTCGACGCCGACCGCCCCGGTGGCACCGGTCTTGAACGGATTCATGCTCGCGCCGTCGAGGATCGCCAGCGGTTCGCCGCTCTCGGCGTCGAAGATGGGCGTCACGAACCAGGCGTCCTCGGCGGCGAAGCCGGCGGCGTACATGTATCCGCCCATCGCGCCGGTGTCAGGGAGCACCGCCGAGTAGCCCGTGAGCATCCCCGGCGGGTCGGCGTTTAGCAGCTTCGACCGGGGCTGGGCGGGGGCGCCCTCGCCCCGCTGGCGGTAGCCCTCGCGGACGGCGGTCACGAACTCGGCCGGCGTCGCCAGGCCGTCGACGTCGTCGCTGGTGAGAAATCGTGTGTCGGTCACGCTCGCAGGTACGTCGCCCCCGGAGAAAAACCCCTACTTCGCTGCGACGGCGGCCGTGCCCACGCGGGGCTCGTTGCTCGCGCTCGTCGCGTCCTCCGCGGCCGGCTCGTCGGCGGCTTCGCGGGGGTTCTCGGCCGTGCGCTCGGGCGGCGCTCCGGCCGCGTCGACGGGGCCGTTGACGAACATCGCGTGGCCGATCAACCCGACGGAGACGACCGAGCCCAGCGGTACCGCCACGGTCAGCGACAGTCCCGCGACCGTCAGCGCACCGGTGATCGCGATCAGCGAGATCGGAATCGCCCCCAGAACGACGTCGTAGTACTCGGCCATAATGTGGTTGGACGTATGTGAAACTTAGTTATAAATGTTCGGTCTATAGGCACAGTGTATTTCATCTGATGCCAACGGGGAGTATCAGGGGATTATCTCTATAAGTTATCAATGGGTTTCGGGGGTGGGCGACGTCCACCCGTCTCGGTGGCCGAAGCTGCCCTGCGGTGGTGGCTGACCCCCGTGGACGGAGTACCGCTACCGACGTTTTCAAGCGCGCGGAGCGGGTTCGGTCGGCTGTGAACGACAACGACCGGGCCATCGTGGGGCTGGTGACCCTCGGGCACGCGATGGTCCACACCTACGAACTGTCCATCCCCATCCTGATGACGGAGTGGTTGGATGTCTTCGCCGTCGACGCGGCCACCCTGGGGCTGGTCGTCGGGGTCGGCTACGCGCTGTTCGGCATCGGCGCGTTGCCGGGCGGGATGCTCGCCGACGTGTTCGGCTCCCGTCGCCTGATCCTCGCCTGTCTGGCCGGGATGGGTGGCTCGTTCGCGCTGTTGAGCGTCGCGCCGTCGTTGGTCGTGCTGGTCGTCGCGCTGGTGTGCTGGGGGGTCGCCGCCAGCGTGTATCACCCCTCCGGGCTGGCGTTGATCAGCAAGGGCGTCGACGAGCGCGGCCGGGCGTTCGCCCTGCACGGGATGGCCGGAAACCTCGGCATCGCGCTGGGGCCACTGGTGACGGCGCTGCTCCTGCTGTTCGTCGGCTGGCAGACCGCCACCGCCGTCCTCGTCGTCCCGGCGCTGCTCGGCGTCGTCGTCGCCGCCACCGTCGACATCGACGAGACGGCGGCCGTGGAGGAGACGGCCGCCGACGGCGGCGACGAGACAGGCGACGACGACGCGACGGGCGGCTCGAAGGCCGACGCCGTCACCTCGCTGCCGGAGTTCGTCGACGGCACGAAGCGGCTGTTCGCGGGCACGTTCGTCTTGGTGTTCGGCGTCGTCGTGATGTCCGGGCTGTACTACCGCGGGGTGCTGACGTTCATGCCCGAACTGCTCGCCGGCTTCGAGGCGTTCGACACCGTGACCGCGCTGGGCAAGGAGTGGGAGCCCGGGCGGTTCGTGTACGCGGGGCTGCTGACCGTCGGGATGGCCGGGCAGTACACCGGCGGCATCCTCACCGACCGCATCCGGCCGTCGGTCGGCATCGCCGGGGCGTTCGGCGTGCTCGTCGTCCTCGCGCTGGTGTTTCTCCCGGCGGCCCGCGCCGGTGTCGTGCCGCTGCTGATCGTCGGCGCCGTGCTGGGCTTCTTCCTGTTCGTCGTCCAGCCGCTGTACCAGGCGACCGTCGCCGAGCTCACCCCGCCCGGGACGCGGGGGCTGTCGTACGGCTACACCTACCTCGGCGTGTTCGGCGTCGGGGCCGCGGGCGGCGCGGTGGCTGGCGCCATCCTGACGTTCGCCACCGCCGACGTGCTGTTCTGGACGCTGGCTGCCTTCGCGGCGTCGGCGTCAGTCCTGGGTCTGGCGCTCGTCCGCACCGAGTGAGTCCGAGTCGGCGGTTCGGACCGCCAGCGCCACCAGTCCGCGGACGCCCAGCGTCGTCGCGAGCAAAATGGCGGTGATGACCAGCGGGAACGGACTCGCGGGCACGTCGCCGAACGCGTGGGCTCGCACGAGGATGCCCGCGTTGGCAGCGCCGACGGCCGTCGCGGCGACCAGCCGCAGCGAGTGACGGCCGCCGCCGGCGGCTGCGCGTTCGTACAGGCCCGTGAGGGTCGCGAGGGTGTACCACCCCAGCAGGAACGAGACCAGCAGCGGCGTCAGCGTCGCTGGCTCCGTCAGCCCCGCGACGCCGTGGTGCTGGACGATTCCGGCTGCCAGCACCGCCAGCACCGCGAGTCCGTCGACGAACGCGAGCGCGCCCGGGTCGTCGAGTGACCGGAGAGGAGATGCCATGTCCGACGGTTCACACTGGGAGACCTTCGGCGCTACGTTCTGCTCCAGGCTGCGCCGCTCACACGCGCCGGGTGAGCGAGTCGAGGACGCGCCGGCGAGCCGACCTGACCGCCGTCAGCGTCGACAATGCTGCGTCGAGGACCGGGTACGACACGTCCAGCGGTGCGTAGAGGTACGCGTGGAACTCGTGTCCATCGTCGGGGTCCGGGCTCGGATCGCGGTCGGCGACGGTCGCCCGCCGGTCGTCGACGACCGCCTCGCAGTCCGCCGCGAGGCCACCGAGCGTCTCGTAGTCCCGGCGCAGGTCCTCGAAGGACTTCTCCAGCAAGGGGGTATCGTCGAGGCGTTCGACGGACGACTCGACACGACTCAGCTCCTCGCGGGCGGCCTCCAAATCCGCCGTCTCGTCGTCGACGTCACGGAGGACGCTCTTTCGGTGGTCGTGGGCCTCGCGACACTTGCGCAGAATCGCGACCTTGAGCTGGGGGTGCAGGACCTGCCCGTCGAGGACAGCTGTCGTGACGTCGGGACCCAGTTCCGCGGCCATGTTCTCCCGGAGTGGTTCGCCGTAGTCGGACGCGTAGTGGTCGACGCGCATCACCGTCTCGCGGTAGGCGCTGGCCACCGCGGACAACCGGTCGCCGTCGTACGCGGGACTCATCGTCGCGGTCCCTCCCCCGACGTTCGAGCCGATCGGCTCGACGGCTTCGACCGACTCGACGCGGCGGGCGAACCGCTCGAAGGCGCGCCGCTCCGCGAGGAGGCGGTCGCGCTCGTGCTCGCACTCCTCCCGTGCGCGACGCAGGTGGACCACCGTCGCGGCGACGACCAGCGCGAATGCGGACGCCCACGCCACCACGAGCGCCGCGGAGACGGCGTCGACGGTCGCACAGGTGACCCCGGAGCAGGTGCTCTCGGACACCTCCGGCGCCCGGGCGTACACGGAGCCCAGCAGCCTCCTTCCCAGGGCGACGTACATGGTGTCAACACTGACAGCCGCTGGCATAACGCTTGCGTCCACCGGCACGGTGAGCGGCGGTCGGAGCCGCCCCATCCGGAGACGCCAGCCGTGCCGCGGTCGTGTGGGAAAAGACATTTACTGTACCGTACCGAGGAAGGAAACGAACCCGACCGAGGAGACTGGGGAAACCAAACATGGCTACGGTCACCGAACACGGCTGCGACGGGTGCGACGAGGAGTACACGGCCGCGGAACTGTTCCCCGTCGAGATGCCGAACGGCGAGACCGCAATCTGCTGTCCCGAGTGTCGCCGCCACGCGAAGGAGGCCGCCCAGAAGCAGGCGGACCTCGTCGCGACCCGATCCTGCGAGGGCTGTGGCGAGTCGTTCGTCGAAGACGCGCTCTCGGACGTACTCCTGCCCGACGGCGTAACCGTCTCGCTGTGCGAGAGCTGCGAGGCAGAGCTCCCGGACCCAAGCGAGAGCGACGACGGCGGCGACACCGAGACGGTGACCGAGGTGGAGGCCGACGAGGACGACGGTGTTCGGAACCGCTGTGACCAGTGTCACGATTGGTTCTCGGGCGAGCTGTGGGCGGTCGTCACCGTTGACGACCGCACCGAGGAGTTCTGTGACGACTGCAAGAACGAGGCCCTTGAGGACGGCGTTGTCAAGAAGGTTCACCTCAAGCGCGCCGAGGCCCGCGAAATTCTGGGCGTCGACGGCGACGTCGCCCAGTCGGAGCTCCGCCGGACGTACCTCGAACAGGTCAAGCGGGCTCACCCGGACCGGGAAACGGGGAGTCGCCTGGCGTTCAAGCGCATCCAGCGCGCCTACGACCGACTCGCCGAGGAGTAGCGATCGGCGGTCGGTGGCCCCAGCGGCGCGTTAGACGCCGTCGACGCGCTCCAGGAACCCCAGCGTGGCCGGTTCGAAGTGGTACGTCGACCCGCACTCGGGACAGTCCGTGCGCAGCGTGTGGTTGTGTTCGTGCTGGCGCCACAGCTCCTTCTGGCTGGCCTCGATGTCCAGCGTGACCTGTTCGCCACAGCCTTCGAAGTTGCAGGGGAACTGGAGGAACCAGTTGGGGACCGACAGCGCCCCCAGCGGCGCCAGTTCCGAGCGGAGCCGACAGAGGAGGTTGAAGATGGTCACCTGCGGGGAGTCGGGTTCGATCTCGACGCCCTCGACGCGGTCGACGTAGCCGCCGCGCTGGCTCTCGTCCTCGTACAGCGGGACGATCGGAACGCCGTTGGCGGTCGCGTACCCGATCTCCTGGTTCACCCAGGGGTTCGACACCGACGACTCGGTCAGCACCGCCACCGCGACGTCGCTGTTGTCGAGCCGTCCGGTCAGGTTGTGACGACTCCGGCCCGGTTCGATCTCCTCCAGCGCGACGTGGACCGCGAACGGCAAATTTCGCACCGGTGCGAACAGTTCCGTCACGGTGTCCAGGTCGGCTGGGGCGTGAGACACGAACACCCGCTCGCCGGTCATACCCAACACGTCCCCCCGAGCGGTATAAGTATCTATGCACTCGCCACCCGCGCGACGCGTCGGTACGCCGCCCGAACCGCGGGGTCGGACAGGGGGGCGTCGCCGCCGTCGGGCACCGGCCACGCCGCCGGCACGCCCAGGCGATCGGCCACCGCCTCCGGAACGGACCCGGTCCGCGTGAGGACGACTCCGACTGGTCGACAGTCCAGTTGTCGGGCCATCACGGCGGTCTTGAGCGCGTCGCCGAGGCTCTCCCTGGTCCGCCGTGCCACCAGAAGGACGCGGTCCGCGACCCGGAGCGGCGCCGCCGCGTCGGGACCGGAGCCCGCCGGGCAGTCGACGACGTCGACGGTCTCCGAGAGCCGAGCGAGCGCAGCTGCCGTGTCGGTCCCGAGCCCCTCTGGTGCGGGGAGAACTCGGGGTGCGGGCTCGGGAAGTCGCTCGGCCCGGGTGCCCGGCGCCGCCCTCGTGGACCCCCGCGCGGCCGCCGCCAGCGTCGGCGTCCGCTCGACGCCGCTCAGCGCGTGCAGGTCCGGCATGTCGCGGTCTGCGTCCGCGACGACGGCCGGTCTCATCCCCGAGCGTCCGGACAGCGCCGCGGCGACGCCGAGCGCCGTCGTCGTCTTGCCGCACCCTCCCTTGCCGCCGGCGACTGCGAGCATACCGACCCTGGTCGCGTCTCCCCACCTAAACTCCCGGGGCGTGCGCCCCGAACCCCACGGATTGAATACCCCCGCGCTCCCGGCTCGAACCGATGCGTCAGGACGACCTCATCACCGCCAAACAGCTGTCCCGGGAGGACATCGAGTCCATCCTCGACCGGGCGGCGGAGATCGACGCGAACCCGGACTCGGTGGGGCGGCGGCGCTCCGGGACGCTGCTGGGCATGTGTTTCTTCGAGCCCAGCACGCGCACCCGGATGAGCTTCGAGACTGCGGCCAAGCGACTGGGGGGCGACGTCGTCGACATGGGACACGTCGAGTCGACCTCCGTCGAGAAGGGCGAGACGCTGGCGGACACCGTGCGGGTTATCGAGGGCTACGCCGACGCTATCGTGCTGCGCCACCCCAGGGAGGGAGCGGCCAAGATGGCCAGCGAGTACGTCGACGTGCCGCTGATCAACGCCGGCGACGGTGCGGGCCACCACCCGAGTCAGACGCTGCTGGACCTGTACACGATCCGGGAGAACGCCGGGCTGGACGACCTCTCGATCGGCATCGTGGGCGACCTGAAGTACGGACGGACCGTCCACTCGCTGGCCCACGCGCTGACGAACTTCGGCGCCTCGATGCACTTCGTCAGCCCCGAGAGCCTGAAACTGCCGCGGGGAGTCCGCTACGACCTCCACGAGGCCGGCGCGAACGTCCGCGAACACACCGATCTGGAGGACGTGCTGCCGACGCTGGACGTCCTGTACGTCACGCGCATCCAGCGCGAGCGGTTCCCCGACGAGAACGAGTACCAGGCCGTCGCCGGCCAGTACCGCGTCGACGAGGACCTGCTGGCCGACGCCCCCGACGACCTGACCGTGATGCACCCGCTGCCGCGTGTCGACGAGATCGCACCGAACGTCGACGACACCGACCACGCCACCTACTTCGAGCAGGCCCACAACGGCGTCCCCGTTCGGATGGCGCTGCTCGACATGCTACTATGACAGACGGCGACCACGAACTCCGCGTCTCCAAGATCGAGAGTGGCACCGTGATCGACCACGTCCCGGGCGGCCAGGCGCTGAACGTCCTGGCGATCCTCGACATCAGCGGCGCGACCGGCGAGACGGTGTCGGTCGGGATGAACGTCCCCAGCGACCGCCTCGGCCGGAAGGACGTCGTGAAGGTCGAGAGCCGCGAGCTGAACCAGGAGGAACTCGACGTCATCTCGCTGATCGCGCCCGAGGCGACGATCAACATCATCCGAGACTACGACGTGTACGACAAGCACCGCGTCGAACCGCCCGAGGAGGTCGTTGGCGTCCTCTCGTGTCCGAACGCCGGCTGTATCACCACCGCCGGCGAACCGGTCGACTCGCGGTTCGCCGTCATCGACGACGGGGTGCGCTGTGAGTACTGCGGCACCATCGTCCGCGAGGGGCTGCACGACCTGATCGCCCATGAGTAGCGCGGCGGCGACGAACAGATTTCGGCGCCGGCGCAGCTCTCAGAAACAGATAAGTGGGGCCCCGCCGTACTGGTGAACATGTCGCGCAAACTCAAACTCGTGTTCGCCCTCGCACTGGTCGTCCTCGCGTACAAGATGCTGTCCGGTCCCTCCACGGAAGTCGACGTGGAGTACGAGACTGCCGACGAGTAACCCCGCCGACCGCGGGACGCCGCCCTTTTGACTACTCCAGCACGTAGCCACCGCCATGTACGGCGTCGTCACGCGCAACGAGGAGGAGCTCGGCTGGTCGGAGTTCGACCGGGGGTTCTACGAGGTCAAGGACGTCACCGGCAGGGCCGCCGAACCCACCGAAGATGGGGTGAACATGGTGTCCTGTTTCGGGGACAACGCCGCTGCGGAGTCCAGTCCCGAATTGGTGCCCGTCGACGACGAGGGTAACCGCGCCACCCGCGAGCAGCCATACTTCGACTGGGCGTACGTCTGCCCGAGTCGGGACGACTACCGCGAGGGGTTGCTGGAGACCATCGCTGACTGCGCAGCGGTGAACCCGGACGTGCGTCTGGACGATGTCGGGTTCCCGCGGGCGGAGTACTGTCGGTGCGACGTCTGCGAGCGACGGTTCGCCGAGTCGGCGTACGACGATAGGTTCGAGTGGCGCGCCAGTGTCATCACGGAGTTCGTCGCCGAGGCAAGCGCCCTGATCCCGGGGACGGTGTATCTCACGCTGTACCCCGACCCGTACCCCGGCCACCTGTACGAGCGGGCGGGGCTGGACCTCGCGGCCCTGGCGGAGTACGTCGACGAGTTCGTGGTGCCCCTGTACGACATGGCCTACGAGACGACCTACTGGCTGGAGACCATCGCCAGCGGCTTCGCGGACGCCCTGGACGCGCCGTTCTCGGTCGAACTGTACGCCGTCGACCTGAACCTCGACAACCTCGGCCACGCGGCGGAAGTCGCCGCCGAGTACGGCGAATCCGTGCTGTTCGGGTACGACGCCTCGACGGCCAGGGCGGCGTTGCGGCGACTGGAGGCCGACGCCCAGGACGGCGAAGAGTTCGGCGCGTGACCGTTCGTGTCACCGATCGGATAGCCACAAGGGTCATTTCGTCCCAACTGTACGGTCACACGTAGCCAATGGCACGCGACCTCGTCCGGGTGGTCATCGCGCTGCTGTGTGTCGCCTCCATCGTCGTCTCTGCCGCGACGCTCCCGCTCGCTTCGGTGGGTACGAACGCGAGCAACGGGAGCGGCGGCTTCGGCAGTTTCGGCGGCGCGTCACCTGGCGACCAGGGGGTGGGTGCCCCCGAGAACACGTCGGTCGTCCAGGACGCGCTACGCGAGTCCGTCGACCAGGCGGGCATCGTCACGACGTCGAACCAGAACGACATCGGTGGTCCGGTCGGATCGGGGACCGCCGAGGCCCTCTCGGCGCAGGTGATGTTCACCGTCGACGCCGAGCGGCCGACCTACTGGCGCGAGGGCGCCTACACGACCTACACGGGGAGCGGGTGGTCTCGACCGGACGACGCCAGCCCGCTCCAGGGCGAGGTGTACCCCGACGCGGAAGGCGAACGGCTCGAACAGACCGTCACCGCGAAGTCGACGATGACGGTCGTCCCGACGGCCTGGAAGCCGGTCAGCGTCGAGGGTGCCGCCGCCGACGGGACGCAGGTCACTCCGCGTGGCGCCGTCCGCGTGACCGAGCCCATCGAAGCCAACGAGACGTACACGGTCGTCAGCAGGGTGAACCGACCCTCGCCGGACGAACTGCGCGGGCTCGGCAGGGACTACCCCACGGAAGTCAGGGAGCGCTACACCGCCTTGCCGGACAGCCTCCCGGACCGGGTCGTCGACAAGACAGACGAGATAACCGCCGGCGACGACGACCCCTACGCGCAGGCGGCGGCCATCGAGGCCTGGCTGGAGGCCAACAAGGAGTACGACCTCAACGCCAGCAAGCCCGAGGGAGACTTCGTCGACGGGTTCCTGTTCGAGCAAGACGAGGGGTACTGCGAGTACTTCGCGACGTCGATGGTCGTGATGCTCCGGTCGCAGGGCGTCCCAGCCCGCTACGTCACCGGCTTCTCACCCGGACAACCCGGCGCAGACGGCCAGTACGTGGTCCGCGGGATGAACGCTCACGCCTGGGTCGAGGTGTACTTCCCGGAAGAGGGGTGGGTCCGGTTCGATCCCACGCCGCCCACAGACCGCCTGCAGAGCGAACGGTCAGCGCTGGAGGAGGCGCGGGCGGGCGGCGAGGAAGGGGTCGACACCCCCGACACGGAGAACGAGACGTACGACCCCGAGGACCCGACGAGCCCCGGCGACATCAACGGGACGGACGGGCCGGTCGACGGCAACGAGTCCGACGACCCCGGAGACCCGGACGACGGCGACACCGGCGGAGACGACCCTCACCCGCCGGACGACGGGGAGGTCCGGGAAGACCCGACGCTGAACGTCAGCGTCGCTCCCGAGCCCGAACCCGGCCGCGAGGTGACGGTGACGGTGACCCGTGGCGGGGACCCCGTCCCCGACGCGGCGGTGTACTTCAACGACGAGCAGGTGGGGGTGACCGACGCCACCGGGACGGTCACCGCGACGGTGCCGTACACCGCCGACCTGACGATCACCGTCGTGGAGGACGCGACGGCGAGCGCGGGCGCCGTGCCGCCGCCCACCGTCGACGCGCTGGCCGTGACGGCGGCGGTTGACGGCCGCGTCTACGCCCCGAGAAGCGTCGAACTCGGCGTCGGGGCAGACCCGGACAACGAGAGCAACGAGTCCTCACAGACGTTCGAACTGGTGGCGGACGTGGCCGTGAACGCGCCGGAGGAGTCGGTTCCGGGCGAGGACGTGACGATCAGGGCGACGGTGAACGACCGACCGCTGCCGGAGGCGGAGGTCAGCGTCAACGGGCGGTTCGTCGGGACGACCGACGAGAACGGCGAGCTGACCATCTCGATGCCGTACCGCGACTCGGCGACGGTGTCGGTCCAGCGCGAGGACCTCTCTGCGGAGGCGACCGTCGACGTGGACACGAGCGCAGCCCTCTCGATAGACGGCCGCCTCGTCCCCGACGAGACGGTGAACGTGACCGCGACCGTCGCGGGCGAACCCCTGCGGAACGCCCCCATCTCGGTCAACGGCACCGTCGTCGCCGAGACGGGGCCGAACGGCACCGCCACGGTCGAGGTGCCGTACCGCGACCCCGTCGAGATAGCGGTCGGCCGAGACGAGGTGACCGCGACGACGGTTCGGGCGCTCGACGCGACGCTGCAGCTGTCGACCTCGGGCGGCGACTACCCCGGCGACGACGTGACGGTCCGGGCGACCGTCGACGGCGACCCGGTGGCCGGCGCGCCGATCCGCGTCGGCAACGAGACGGTCGCGACGACCGGACCGAACGGCGAGGCGACGCTGACCGCGCCGTTCCGCAACAGCCTCACCGTCGAGACGACGCGCGGGTCGGTCACGGCCACCGGGACGGTCGACTGGATACTCCTGCCGGTCGGGGTCGGCGGACTCTTGCTGATCGGGTACGGCGCGCTGCTCGTTGCTCGCCGGCGGTTCGGGGTCGCCGAGGACCTGCCCGTCACCCCCCGCGAACTGGTCGGGCTCGCGCTGTTGCTGGTCATCGGCGCCGCGGGGTGGGTCTCCCGGCGCGTCGACGGCGCCGTGGTGGTCGCGCGACGGCTCCGCGAGCGGTACCGCCGTGCCGACTCTCTTACGGCGTTCCTCCGGTCGGTGGCGGCCGCCGCTCGCGTCGGCCTCCGCGAGCGGTGGGCGGCGCTGCGGGCCTGGATCGCTGCGCGACGTGGCGGCCCTCCCGACGAGGGGGCGTTCGAGGAGGCGGTCGACGAGGTCATCGACGCCGCCGAGCGCGAGGAGGTGACCATCACCATCGAGGAGGCCTGGGAGCGGATGGTCGCTCACCTCGACGTGCCCAACCCGAGCGCCCGGACCCCCGGCGAGTACGCCCGCTGGGCGGTCGAGGCGGGGATGCCCGCCGAGGAGGTTCACCGCCTGACGCGGGTGTTCCGCGACGCGGAGTACGGCGTCGACCCGCCCGACGAGGCCGACGGGCAGGCCGCCTCGGCGGCCATCGAGGGAATCGAGCGGCGGTCGCGCTCGCGCGGTGACCACGCGGGGGGTGACGACTGATGGGGGTGTTCCGCGCCGGTGCGATCCTCGGCGGCGTCGCGGCCCTCGCCGCCGCGCTGGCGCTGCTGGTCGCGCCCGGCGCCGTCACCGGGAGCGGGGTCGGCGACGCCGTCGCTGGGACGCCGGTCGACACCGTCGCGAAACTCGGGCTGGCGCTGGTGTTCGGCGCGCTCGGCCTCGTGACCGGGTTGTCCGGGACGTCCGTCCGACGACGCTCGCTGCCGACCCCCGAGACGGTCGGCGCCGACCGGCCGACCGTCGGCGCGGAACTGGACCGCCAGCTGTCGCTGATCGGCGACGGCGAGCGGGGACGGCAGGCCAAAGCGCGGGTCCGACGGGAGGTGCGCTCGGTGGCCCTCGACACGCTGTGTGACGTCGAGGGCGTCGACGAGGCGACCGCCGAGGCGTGGCTGGCCAGCGGCGAGTGGACGACCGACCCGCGGGCGGCGGCGTTTCTCGGCGACGACTCCGTGCCGCGGCCGTCGCTGAGTGCTCGACTGCGCGACTGGTTGAGCGCCGACCCGACGTTCGTCCGCCGGGCGCGAGCGGCGATCGCCGCCGCCGAGCGACGGAGGGTCGAGGCGTGAGCGACGAGGGCGACGTGCGGACGATCCCGCGTCTGGACGCCGGCGCGACGGCGGCGCTGGTCGCGGTGGCGGTGGGGCTCGCGACGGGGACGCCGCTGATGCTGTTTCTGGCGGTCGCGGGCGTCGCCTACGCCGCCTACGGCTACCTGCCGACCGCACCCGAGGCGACCGTCGAACTGGAGCGAGAGGTCGGCGACCGCTCGCCGGTCCCCGGCGACGACGTGACGGTGACCCTGACGGTCCGCAACACCGGCGAGCGGACGCTGCCGGACCTGCGGATCGTCGACGGGGTGCCCGACGACTTGGCCGTCACCGAGGGGTCACCGCGGCTCTGCACCGCGCTGCGGCCCGGCGAGGAGACGACCGTGGCCTACGCCGTCGGTGCCCGCCGGGGCACCCACGAGTTCGGGGCGACGACCGTGCTGGTCCGCAGCGTCAGCGGGACCGCCGAGCGCGCCGTCGAGCGGACCGCGCCGGGCGAGATACGGTGTCGGACGGTCCTGACGGAGATGCCCGTCGACGACCAGACGATCCAGTACACCGGTCGGGTCACCACCGACACAGCCGGGGGTGGCATCGAGTTCCACTCGACGCGCTCGTATCGCCCCGGCGACCCCATGAGCCGCATCGACTGGAACCGGCTGGCCCGCACCGGCGAACTGACGACCGTCGAGTACCGCGAGGAGCGGGCCGTGACCGTCGTCGTGGTCGTCGACGCTCGTCCGCAGGCCGCGGTGGCCCGCGAGTCGGACGCGCCGGACGCGGTCGACCTGAACGCCTACGCTGCCCACCGCGCGGCGACGGCCCTGCTGGAGGCGGGCAACCGCGTCGGCGTCTCCGTGTTCGGCCGCCGAGACGACTGGCTCGACCCCGGCGCCGGCGACGCCCACGAGCGGCGCGTCGGCGAGACCATCGGCGCTGCCAGCGATCGGGCCGACCGCGACGCCGCGCTGTTTGGCGGTGGGGGCGCCGCTCGGAGCGACGGCGGGGGGCGCCTCCGGACGCTCCGAGAGAACCTCCCCGGGAACGCCCAGGTGCTCGTCGTTTCGGCGGCCACCGACGAGTTCCCCGTCGGCGTCGCCCGAGAGCTGGGCGTCCACGGTCACGCCGTGACGCTGCTGTCGCCGGACGTCACCGGGGGTCGGGGCCTGGGCGGTCGACTCGCGCGCCTCGACCGCGCGGTGACGCTGTCGCGGGTCCGCTCGGCCGGCGCTCGCGCGATCGACTGGGAGCCGTCCGAGCCGCTGAGCCTGTCGATCGCGCAGGCGATGGAGGGGTGGGAGTGAGCGTCACGCACCGCCCGGCGCGGGCCAGCGGCGCGCTCGCGCTCGCGACCACCGCCGCCGTCGCGCTGGCGCTGGGGGCGGCGACGTACCTCCTCCCGGAGGCCGCCGCCGGGGTCGCGGCGGCGGCGCTGTTGACCGCCGGCACCCTGTGGCTCGACCGGGCGAACAACGCCGTCCGCGCTGCCGGCAGCGTCGCCGTCGCCGCCGGCGCGCTCGCGTCTGTCGGTGCGGTACTGGCCGGCGCGGAGGCGTCGTTCGCCTACGCCGCGCTGGGGGTCGGCCTCCCGCTGTCGGTGGTCGCGATGGCCGTCGGCGTCGTCGTCGCGCCGGACCCGAAGACGCTAGCCACCGGGCGCTCGACGCTGTGGTACGGCCTCGCGCTGACCACCCTCGGTGCGCTCGCGGCGTCGGCGCTCCACACGAGTTCGGTGACGATGCCGCTGACGCTCTCGGGCGATCTGCTCGGTGTCCTGGTCGACCTCGCGACGCGCAACGACCTCGCCGGACTGGCGACGCTGGGGCTACTCGCCGGGGCGCTGACGAGTCTCGCCGGGCGGACCTCCCGGGCACTCCCCGAGCGCTACCGCGGCGACGACCCGCTGGAAGGGCCCGCGGCGACCGCCAGGAGGGTGCTCGTCGTCGTCGGCCGGGCCGGCGCCGTCGTCGGCGCGCTGGCGGTGCCGCCGGCGCTGCTCGCCGACGCGGGCGCGACGCCGCTTTCGGACACGCTCGGCGCCGTCGGGGCTCCGCTGGTGGCCCTGGCGACCGCGCGGGCCCTCCACGCGCTGGCGGCGGTCGCAGTGGTCGCGCTGGCGACCGCGCTCGTCGCGCTGAGCGTGTACCGGCGCGTCGACCGGACCACGCCCGACGACGTCGGGGACCGCCTCGCGCGTGCCGCCGGCGGCCTCGTGCTCGTCGTCGCGGTGCCGCTCGCCTCGACGGTCGTCACGCCGCTAGGATTGCTCGAACCGCGGCTACCGTCCGGGCCGACGGACCAGCTCGCCACGCTGGTCGCGCAGTACGGCACCGGGACGATCCTGTACCTGCTGGTCGTCGTCGCGCTCGCGGTCGCGCTGGCGCTGACCGTCGCGCTCGGCGCCGTCCTCACCGCCGACTCGGTGCCCGAGGGCGCCGGCGCTGTCGCGCTGGGGGCCGCGCTGCTGTTCGTCGCCGCGCTCGGTGCCGCCGACGCAGACGTCGGCCCAGCCCTGACGCTCGTCGCCGGGGCGGCGGCCCTGTTCGTCTGGGACGTCGGTGAGAACGGCGTCGAGGTCGGTCGCCAGCTGGGCCGCGCGGCGGAGACGAGTCGCGGGGAGTTCGTCCACTCCGGCGCGAGCGCGCTGGTCGCCGGCGGCGCCGTCGCCGTCGCCTTCGGGGCCGGGACGACCGCCAGCGCGGTGACGGTCTCGGGGGTCGGGTGGGTGCTGGTGCTGGCGCTGACCTGTTCGACGCTTGCGGGGGTCCTCTTTCTCGTCGCCCTGCGCAGTTAGCGGGTCGTCGGCACCGGCACCCGCTCGAGGACGTCCTCGACGACGGTCTGCTTGTCCGCCCCACGGACCTTCGCGTCGGCGGTCAACACGAGCCTGTGAGCCAGCGCCGGCCCCGCGACGGCCTTCACGTCGTCGGGGACGACGTACTCGCGGCCGTTGAGCAGCGCCTCGGCGCGGGCGGCCTCGTAGAACCGCTGGATGCCACGCGGCGAGACGCCGACCTCGATGCGGTCGTCCTCGCGGGTCGCTCGGCCGACATCGACGATGTACGCCCGGAGCTTCCGGGCGACGGCGACGGACTCGACGGCGGCCTGCAGCTGGGTGACCGATCCGGCTTCGAGGACGCGGGAGACGGAGGGCGCCTGGGTCGCTCGCTCCTCGCGGCGGTCCAGCAGGGTGAGCTCGCCCTCGCGGTCGGGGTAGCCCATGCTGGTCTTGACGATGAAGCGGTCGACCTGGGCCTCCGGCAACGGGAACGTGCCCTCTTGCTCGACGGGGTTCTGGGTCGCGATGACGAAGAACGGGTCGGGAAGGTCGCGTGTCTCGCCGTCCGCGGTGACCTGGCCCTCCTCCATGGCCTCCAGCAGCGCCGCCTGGGTCTTCGGCGGCGCGCGGTTGATCTCGTCGGCCAGCACGACGTTCGCGAAGATAGGCCCTTCGTTGAACTCGAAGGTGCGCTCCTGCTCGTTGTACACGTTCGTCCCCGTCACGTCGGTCGGCAGCAGGTCCGGCGTGAACTGGATGCGCGTGAACGACAGCCCGAGCGCCTCGGCGACGCTCCGGGCGGTCAGGGTCTTGCCCGTTCCGGGGACATCCTCCATCAGGACGTGGCCCTTCGCCAGCGTCCCGATCAGCACCGTCTCCAGAAAGCGCCTGTTCGTGATCACCGCCTCGCCGACGGCGTCGACGACGCCCTCACAGACGCGCGCCGCCTCGTCGACGGACATCGCCGCCGCGGAGTCCCGACTCATCGTTCCACCGTCTGCGCTCCCGGCATTTATGCGTTGAGGGCGGCGGCACGCGGCGACTGACCTCTCGGCTCGGGGACCTGTCGTCGATGGAAAGTTTCACGTCGGGATCGGTCGAAGCGGGCTCTGAGGCGATGTTGGACACGGCTCGGATCACCTCGAGCGAGGACTGGCACCACGGCTGGCTCCGGGACTACGCGCTGGCTGTGGCGGTGTTCACGGCAACGATTCCGCCCCAGTTGCTCGACCTCTCCGCGCGCGCCGGGGGTCGAGTCCCAGTTCCGCTGTCGATGCTCGCGGAACTGTTCGTCTACGCCTGCTCGTTCGCGCTCGTGGTGTTGTTCGTCGCCGCCGTCGACGGCCGTGCCTGGCGGCGACTCCCGGCCATCGAGACCCGAACCCCGAACTTCCGGGGCATCCTGCTCCCGGCGACCGTCGTCGGGTCCCAGTTCCTCGTGCTCGTCGCCGGCGAAGTCGCCTTCGAGGGCCTGGAGTCGGAGCTGGTCGCGGCGGTGCTGTTGGGCGTCGTCGGGAACGCGCTGGCGTTCTGCGGCTGCCTCGTCCTGGCGACGGTGTACGGTCGCCGGGCCGCCTGAGTGACCCAGAGACGTCGCCGCCCATCGACCGTCTCGGAACCTATTTGACGCTCCCGGTGGCGACTCCTGACGTGTTCGTACTCGTCAATCTGAAGGCGTACGACTGCGACGCCGTCGAGATAGCGCGGGCCGCCGCCGCGGTGGCGGAGACGACCGACGCCCGAATCGCCGTCGCACCACAGACCGCCGACCTCGCGGCGGTCGCGGAGACTGGCGTCGAGACGTGGGCCCAGCACGTCGATCCGGTCGGTCACGGCAGCCACACCGGGACCGCGCTGGCAGAGGCCGCTGCCGATGCCGGCGCCGTCGGAACGCTGCTGAACCACTCCGAGCGACGGCTCAAACTCGCCGACATCGATGACGCCCTCGACGCCGCCGAGCGCGCGGGCCTGGAGACGGTCGTCTGCGCGAACAACCCGGAACAGATCGCCGCCGCGACGGCGCTGGGCCCGGACGCCGTCGCCGTCGAACCGCCCGAACTGATCGGCACGGGAACGCCGGTCAGCACGGCGGACCCGGAAATCGTCCAGGACGCGGTGGCCGCCGCCGAACGCGTCGACCCCGACGTGGACGTGTTCTGCGGGGCCGGCATCTCGACCGGCGAGGACGTCGTCGCTGCCGCCGACCTCGGCGCGAGCGGCGTGTTGCTCGCCAGCGGTGTCGCGAAGGCCGACGACCCGCGGACCGCGCTGGCGGACCTGGTCGCCGAGTTCTGACCGTGTCCGACCCGCCGGGCGTCGCCTCTTCTCCGCCGAAACCGTCGCCATATTTCCAGAAAACTCTCCTATACGCCGTCGAAACCCTCGCTTTCTACCCCGGCGATTCGAGTCGCCGCCGCCCGTTTCGTTTCGGAATCGAAGGTGAAAATTCCAGACATACTCAACAACAATTATTACACAGGGGCCATGTGGAAACTAACATGGCAACGCGAGAGATCGCACAGAAGGTCCCCTCTATCGACGGGGGGATGTCGGAGGTCGTCGAGAGCGTCAGGTCGGCGGTCGGCAGTGACCCTGACGACGGCCCGGAGACGGTGTGCTGTCAGAACTGCGGGTCCCGGGACCGGCCCGCGGCCATCCCCGAACGGGCCGTCGTCGAGGACACTCGCCGCTTCGACGAGACGCCCGACATTCGCCTCTGTGACGACTGTGACGCCGCCCGCCACGCGCAGACCCCTTCGATCATCACCTGCAACACGGAGTCGTACCCGGTCGACGATCAGACGGTGTACCGCGAGGAGAACCAGCGCTGTCGGGGCTGTGGCATCAGCAGCCACCGCCTCTCGCTGGGCGGGCAGGACCTCGAACTGCACCCGGTGGTGCCCGTCGACGGCGCCGGCCACCGCCACGAGCGCAACCTCGTTCCGCTGTGTCCTTACTGCCACCGGCGCGCCCACGGCAGAAGCCGGTAGGACTCGTTGCTCACGATAGCAGGACACTTACTCCAGGCCCGCCGAACGGGCGGTATGCGAATCCAACACCGGGAGCGCGTCGAGGGAGGGCGCGAGCGGATCGAACTCGTCCCGGACAGCCTCGACGACCTCTGGCACCTCCAGTACGTCGTTGAACCCGGCGACCGCGTCTCGGGTGACACGACCCGCCGCATCCAGCGCGACGACGAGGAGCTGCGCGACACCGGTGGCGAACGCGAGCACATGTACGTCACCCTGGCGGTCGACGACGTGGAGTTCCACAAGTTCGCCAACCGCCTGCGGATTTCGGGACTCATCGTCGACTGCTCCCGCGAGGACCAGCTGGACCAACACCACACGCTGAACGTCGAGGAACACGACGAACTCACCGTCGAGAAGCGGTTCAAACCCGACCAGGAGCAGCGCCTGGAGGAGGCCGTCGAGGCGACGCAGAACCCGGATGTCGCCGTCGCCACCGTCGAGGAGGGCCAGGCCCACGTTCACACCGTCGCCCAGTACGGCGTCGACGAGTACGCGTCGCTGTCGGGCACGACGGGCAAGGGGGAGTACGCTCGCTCCCGGGAGGAACTGTTCGCCGACCTGACCGACGTCCTGCGGCGACTCGACGTCGACGCCATCGTGTTGGCGGGCCCGGGGTTCACCAAGCGCGACGCCCTGGAGTACGTCGCGGAGGAGGCCCCGGAGGTCGCCGACCTGATCGCGACCGTCGACACCTCCGCGGTCGGCGACCGCGGCGTCCACGAGGTGCTCAAGCGCGGCGCCATCGAGGACGTCCAGCAGGAGACCCGCATCGCCGAGGAGGCCGCCCACATCGACGAGCTCACCGAGCGCATCGCGACCGGCCACGAGGCCGCCTACGGGCCCGAGAGCGTCGCGGAGGCCGCAGAGTTCGGCGCCATCGAGCGACTCCTCGTCCTCGACGAGGCGCTGCGGCGCGAGCGCGGGAGCGACGGCGAGTGGGCGGTCGACGTCGACGCGATCGTCAGGAACGTCGAACAGCAGGGCGGCGAGGTGACGGTGTTCTCCTCGGAGTTCGCGCCCGGCCAGCAACTCGCGAACCTCGGCGAGATCGCGGCGCTGTTGCGCTACCGCCTCAACTGATCAGGGCTCGAACCCCTGCTCGCGAGCCTGGATCAGGCTGATCAGCGCCGACGCGAAGTTGGTGTGGGCGCTCCAAAAGGCCGTCTCGCGGTCGATGCCCGGCAGCTCTTCGCCGGCGACGACGCTGAGCAGCAACACCTCGTCGTCGGCGAACAGGACCCGACCGCTGGCGTCCTCCTCGTGACTGTGGGATGGTTCTCGGACGTGGATGTCGGGTTCGCCGGCGAACGTCTCCCGCAGGTCGCCGTTCTCGCTGACGACGCCCACCGCCAGCCCCGCGTCGGCGCGGTCGCGCAGCGCCGCGGTGACATCGTCGGTGACGTGTTCGGGGTGGGAGGTGCCGTACAGCACCCACGTCTCGGCCTCCCGGATCAGTTCCGTCGTCCGGCTCTCTATCTTGTCTCGTCCCCCGACCGTCCAGATGTCCTCCTGTTGCTCTCCCGGCGGCTCCTCGGCTCGAACCGACTCGACGTACTCGAACGCCCGTTCCTGCTCGCGTTCGAAGCGCTCGGTGAGCGTCGAGCGAGCCGCCTCGATGCTCACCGGGCGGTAGCGCATCGGACTCGACTGCTGGACCTCGACGAGGCCGTGTTCCTCCAGGCCCTCGGCGGCGCTGTACACCTGCGAACGTGGGACCTCGGCGACGCGGTGGACCTCCCGAGCGGTCCCGGCGCCCAGTTGCTGGAGCGCGATGAACACCCGGGCCTCGTACTCCGTGAGGCCCAGTCGCTCCAGCGACGCGACGGCCTCGTCTTCGTCCATCAGTCGGTGCCTCCCGGCTCCTCGGCGCCCTCGAACACGGGGTCGTCCTCGCGCTCGATGGGCGCTGGCGACTCCTCGGGGCGGCCCCGGAGCCACTCGCGGTACACCGCCCGGAAGGCGTCGCCGGTCAAGTCGCCCTCGCGGGCCAGGCGACCCGCCGTCTCCAGGTCCTCGTCGGTCACGACATCGGCCGAGCGCAGTTGCGCGAGGAACGGCGTCACGACCGACACCTCGACGTCACCCTCGATGGGCACCTCGTCGGTGGCCGTCTCGATCGCTCCGTCGAAGTCCAGCTGTTCGCCGCCGGTCGCGTCGTCGGACACCTGCGTGGTGTAGGTCATCCCCGCGTCAGTCTCCTCGGGGAGGTCCCACACCACGTAGACGGTGCGCCCGTCCCGGGTCCGCACGACCGGGTCGGGGTCGAAGGAGGTGACCGATCCGCCGGTCCCGGGCACCGTCTCTGTCAGCACCACGCGACCGGAGACGTCCCGCGCGACGACGGAGACGGTCAACTCCTCGCCAGGTTCGGGGTCCGCGGGGGCGACCGACCGCTCGATGTCGACCCGTGGTGCGGCCGTCTCCGCGGGCCCCGCGACCGGGGCGATCCCCTCGTCGGCCGCGTCGGTGTCCCCGTTCGTCTCGGTGCTGGCGGCGCCCGCGGCGGCGCCGGCGCCGGCCGCCGGTTCGCCGTCGGCGGACGCCCCGTCGATCTCGGCGTCGGCGGACGCCCCGTCGGCGTCCGCCACATCGCCGTCGTCCGACGCGGCCGTGTCTGGCGCATCGTCTGTAGGCGTCTCGTCGCCATCGGACGGCGCCAGGGGGTCCTCGGCCGACGCACCGTCTTCCGTCGATCCCTCGTCGTCAGTCGCCGCCAGCGGATCGTCAGCCGTCGTCCCGTCGGACTCCCCCGTCGCCTCGGCACCGTCGGCGCCCTCCGTGGCCGGGCCGGTTGCCGTGGTGCCCTCTGCGTCGCTCGTCGCGGCGTCGTCGACCAGCGGGTCGTCTTCGCCGTCAGTCTCGCCGGCGAACCCGCCGCCGGTGCCGCCGGTCAGCGGGTCGGACTCGTCGTCGGGGTCGTCCCGGGCGTCGTCGTCCGATTCCGGTGAGCCGGTCGGATCGGCGTCGAAGTCAGCGTCGTCGGGACCGAGGTACCGCGTCCAGACCGCCAGCAGGCTCGGGAGCACGAACACGCTCGCGAGGAACGCGTAGACGATCGTGATCGCCGTGATGATCCCGAACTGCTGGAGCGCCGGGAGCAGGGCAAAGGCGAGCACGCCGAAGCCGCCGGCGGTCGTCGCCGCCGAGCCCAGCAGCGCGCCGCCGGTGCCGGTGACGCTGCGCTCCATCGCCGGCCAGACCTTCCCGTCCTGACGCTCCATCTCCAGGTTGAACCGCTCGGAGAGGTGGATGCTGTACGCGACCCCGAGGCCGATGGTGAGGCTGGTGATGGTCCCGGTGATGACGTTGAACGGGATGCCAATCAGGAACATCGTCCCGAGAATCCAGGCGACCGACAGCGCGACCGGGAGCAGGGTCACCATCCCCAGCGTCGCCGACCCGTCGGTGATCCGGTAGACGATCATCAGGAACACGAACACCGCCACGAGCGTGACCAGCAGGCTCTCGATGACGGTGTCGAGCAGCTGCTCCTGAACGATCTCGTTGATGATCGGGTCGCCGGTCGCGGTGGCGGTCAGCCCCGCGTCGGCGTCGTCGAAGCGCTCGGCGGCCAGCGTCCGCATGTCGGCCGTGATGGCGCCGGTCGAGGCGTCGGCGTTGACCGCGACCTGGAACCGGACGCTGGTGTACTCGCCGGCGTCGTTCCGGTAGATCACCTGCTGGGCCTGGTCGGGGGCGACCTCGTACAGCTGGTCGTACAGCGCGGTGACGTTCTGGTCGGGCACGCCGTCGCCGTCGGTGTCCGCGGCCTGGAACGACTCGTTGAACGACTCGTTGCGCGCGGCGACGTCATCCATCACCGTCAGCGGGCTGAGGACATTCGCCTGGCCGCTGGCGCCGATGAACACCGTGTCCGTGTAGCGGTCGTCCGCCGCGAGGTCGCGCTCGGCGGCGTCCAACCGCGCGAGCGTGTCCGCCGTGGCGACGCTCCCGGCGTTCCCGTCGGTGGCGTTTATGACCACCTGTGCCTGCTGGTCGGGCGACTGGAAGTTGTCGTAGACGTAGTTCAGGTTCTTCTTGGCGGAGTACTCGCCCGGCTTGAACGGCTCGGGCAGGTCGTACAGTATCTCCGGCGGTTCGTCCGCCAGGAAGTCGGACTGCTCGAAGCTGGTGTCGACCTGCGTGGCGCCGGCGGCGCCCGCGCCGGTCAGCACCAGCGCGACGAGGATCACCGCGAGCGGAGCCTTCCGGGCGGCGCCGGACCCGACCGACAGCACGCGACTGAACGCGCCACCGCCGGTCCCGAACGCGCGCTTCTTGCGATCCCAGCCCAGCCGGGACTCGAAGAAGCCGTCGATCTCGACCTTCAGCGCAGGGATCAGCAGACCGAAGATCAGCAACGTCGCCACGATGCCCGCCGAACTCGCCACCCCGAAGTCCTGGATCGGTCCCAGCGGGCTGATCAGGTTCGACATGAACCCGATGACCGTGGTGGCAGTGACCCACAGCAGCGCCGTACCGACGCCCGCGAGCGCGAACTTCATCGAGCTGCGGGCCGTTTCATTCCCGTTCTCGTCCTGTCTGGCCTCGCGGTGGCGCATGAAGATGTGGATCGCGTAGTCGATCGACAGCCCGATCAGCAGCACGGGAACCGCGATCATGATCTGGTTGAACGCGATGCCGGCCCAGCCCATGAAGCCGAACGTCCAGACGAGCACCAGGGCGATGCCGAGCACGCCCAGGAAGATGTCCAGCAGGTCACGGTAGGCGATCAGCAGCGTCACCAGCACGAACAGAATGGCCAGCGGCCCGACGATGAGGTTCGAGTCGGTCTGGGACTGGCTGATCTCCTCGTTGATCACCCCGAAGCCGAACACCAAGTACTCCTCGCCGTTGGACTGGCTCTCCGCGAGCGTCTGCATCTGCAGCTGCGCGTCGGTGATCCGTTCGCTGAACCCGCCCGGTGCGGGCACGGCATCCTCCTGCTGTTCCTGCGTGACGAACAGCATCCGGGCGCTGGCGGTGTCGCTCCCCGGGTCGTAACTGCGCGGCATCAGCTGCAGCGCCTGCTCGGCGCCGGGGGCACCGTTCCCCGACAGCACCGTGGTCGTGACGTTGCGGACGGTCTCGGCGTCGCGGGACTCGAGGGCCTCGATCTGTTCGTCGATCGAGGGGGTCGGCGGGTTCTGCTGGAACTCCTGGAGGTCGGCCTGGAACGCCTGGAAGTCCGCCTGGAGTTCGGCCCGCCGCTCTTGCAACTGCTCGGAGCGCTCCTGCAGTTCCGCGGCGTCGGCCTGCAGCTGCTCGGCCCGCTGGGCCAGCTCCTCGGAGTCGGCCTCGAGCGCTGCGAACTCCTCGGCGAGGACGCCGCGCGTGCCGTTGCGGTACGCGCCAGCGATGCCGGCCTCTATCTCTCCGGCACGGGCCTCGTACTGCGACCGGTTGATCTCGCCCGCGTCCAGCGACTGGTTGATCCGGTGGTACTCCGCCTGGAGCGCGACCAACTGATCGGCGGCGGCGTCGAACTCGTCGGCGTTGGTCGCGTCGAGTTCGTCGGTCGCCTCGGCGCGGGTCGCCGACATCTGCTGCTCGATCTGCCTGGCGTTGGCCTCGTACTGCGTCTCGTTGATCAGCCCCTGCTCGTAGGAGGCGTTCAGTTCGTCGTACTGGGTCTGCAGTTGCTGGAGTGTCCCCAGCCCGACCGTGAGGTTCTCGACGGTCGCGTTCAACTGCTGGCTCTCCTGCTGGAGCGCTCGCCGGTCTTCCTGCAGGGACGCGTTGCGGCGCTCGATCGACTCGGAATCGACACGGAGGTCGGTGAAGTCCGCGGCCAGCGTCTCGTTGCGCCGTTCGAGGGCGGCACCGCGTTCCTGCAGCGCCGCCGAGCGGTTCTGGATGACCAAGGTGCGCGCGACGACGTTGCCGACGCCGACGGTCGACTGGTTCTCCGCGAGCGTCGGACCGATCTGGTCGTCGTCGCGAATCCGTTGCTGGTACTCCAGTGACCGGAGCAGCGAATCCTTCGTCAGCACGTTGCCCGACTCGTTGCGGACGATGATCTGCACCGTCGTCGCGTTGGGATTCGGATCGAACTGCTCGCCGGAGAACGACTGGGCCTTCGCCTCGGGCGAGTCGCTCTCGAACTGGTTGAGCGAGGAGTCGCTCTCGACCTGCGAGGCGCCGGCCCCGACCGCCGCCGTCAGCAGCAGCATCACGAGGATCACGACCTTGCTGTGATCCATCGCGGCGGCTGCGATCCGTTCTAACGGGTTCACGAACGATTCCTCCGACACTCACCGAGGTGGCACGATCTGTATGTAGCGATCATACGACAGCAGTGTTGTTATCCGCCTACTAACAGCGAGAGCGTTGGTAAACGTGTCGGTTGGGGGACGAGATTGCGGCGAAAGTTGCGACTGGGCTCACTCGACGGTGACCGAGAGCATGTCCTCGGCGACGCGCACCTCGCCGCCGTAGCGCTCGCCGACGCTCTCGACCATCTCCTCGTGGCGGCCGTCGGTCACCGGGTACTGGTGGGTGAGGTACACGCGGCCGTACTCGTGGCCCGCCAGCGCGGCGCCCAGTTCCGACGGTGTCGGGTGGTTGTCGACGTCGATGTCGTCGGGGAACGAGCAGTCGTGGGCGAACACGGCGACGCCGTCGCCGAATGCGGCCAGCTCGCCGAACGCCTCGGAGTCGCCGCTGAACGCGAACCGGTCGTCGAACCGGTAGGCCAGACACGACATCGAGTGGCGCGTCTCCGCCGCCGCCACCTCGAATCCCGCCACCTCGAACTCGTGGGGACCGACCTCACGGACCCGCAGGTCCAGTCGGCCGTCGAGGTAGTCGTGGACGTCGAGCAGGCCGTCGACCAGCGACTTCGTCCCCCGTGGGCCGACGACCTCCAGGCTCTCCTCGCCGGCGAGCCACCGGGCCTTCAGCAGCGCCATGAGGTCCGAGACGTGGTCGAGGTGGTGGTGGGTCAACAGGACGGTGGAGACGCCCTCGTAGCCCACCGTCGTCCGGTGGAGTCGGTGGAGCACGCCGCTGCCGCAGTCGACCAGCAGCGACCGCCCGTCGTCCTGAAGCAACACCCCGGTCTGGTGGCGCCCCGCCATCGGCATCGCGCTGCCGGTTCCGAGGAAGGTGATTCGCATACGTGCAACCCGAGTGGGCGCTCTCAAAACGTCTTCGACCCCACGACGCGCAACCCACTTGACGGTCCGGTCCCAGGCTCCGGACGAATGAACTGGCGCGAGCGCCTGGCGGACGCGGACGTCGACGCCACGCCCGAGGACGTGACGGACGGTGCGGTGCTGGAGTCGCTGGCACCCGCGGTCCGGGAGTGGTGGTTCGACCAGTTCGCCGAGTTCGTCCCCGAGAACGACGGGTTCTTCACGCCGCCTCAGGAGGGAGCCATCCCCCGCGTGCAGGACGGGACGAACACCCTCGTCGCCGCGCCGACGGGCAGTGGGAAGACGCTGGCCTCCTTTACCGCCATCGTCGACGAACTGTACCGCCGCCAGCGCGAGACCGAATCGGGGCTGGACAACTCCGTCTACTGTCTGTACGTCTCGCCGCTGAAGTCGCTGGCAAACGACATCCACCGGAACCTCGAACGGCCGCTGTCGGGGGTCCGTGAACGCATGGCCGACCGCGGCGCCGACGTCGGCGAGATTCGCCACGCCATCCGCCACGGCGACACCAGCGACAGCGAGCGCCAGCGGATGCTCGAGGAGACGCCGCACATCCTCAACACCACGCCGGAGACGCTGGCCATCCTGCTGAACTCCCCGAAGTTCCGCGAGAAGCTGCGGACCGTCGAGTACGTCGTCGTCGACGAGATTCACTCGCTGGCCGACGGCAAGCGCGGGACCCACCTCTCGGTCAGCCTGGAGCGACTGGAGGCGCTTGCGGACGGCTCGCCGACCCGGATCGGCTGCTCGGCGACCATCGAACCGCTGGCCGAGGTCGGCGAGTTCCTCGTGGGGCGCGAGGAACCGGGTGGCGACTCGCGCCCCTTCGACGTCGTCGACGCGCGGTTCGCTCGCGAGTTCGACCTCGAACTGCTGTGTCCGACCGACGACCTCATCGACACGCCCTCCGACGTCGTCACCGGGCGGTTCTACGACGAACTCGACGAGTTGATCGGCGCCCACACCAACACCATCGTCTTCACGAACACGCGGTCGGGTGCCGAGCGCGTCCTGCACCGCCTCCGCGAACGGGGCGGCCGCTACGACGAGGACAACTCGGCGTGTCACCACGGCAGCCTCTCGAAGGACGCCCGCCAGGACGTGGAACGACGGCTGAAGGAGGGGACGCTGGACGTCGTCACGTCCTCGACGTCGCTGGAACTGGGCATCGACATGCCCCACGTCGACCTGGTGGTACAGGTCGGGTCGCCCAAGAGCGTCGCCGCGTTGCTCCAGCGGGTCGGCAGGGCCGGCCACCGCGTCGGCCAGACGGTCACCGGGCGAATCGTCGCGCTGGACCGTGACGAACTGATCGAGTGCGCGACGATGCTGAAGAAGGCCGAGGAGGGGTTCGTCGACGCCGTCGACATCCCGCAGCGACCCCAGGATGTCGCCGCACAGCACGTCTACGGCATGGCCATCGCCGACCTGCGCCCCGAGGCGGCGATCAGGGGAATCCTGGAGCGGGCCTACCCCTACCGCGAGTACGGCGACGCGGAGTGGGAGTCGCTGATGGCCTACCTCACCGCCGACTACGAGGGCCTAGAGGAGAAGAACGTCTACGCGAAAATCTGGCGCGACGAGAACGACCCGCCCGGTGGCGAACACCACTACGAGGAGTACGACCCCGGGACGCCGCTGATCGGCAAGCGGGGGCGACTCGCGCGGATGATCTACATGACCAACGTCGGGACCATCCCGGACTCGTTCACCTGCGAGGTGTTCACCAGGGCGAGCGACGAGTGGGTCGGCAGCCTCGACGAGGAGTACCTCGACACGCTGGAACCCGGCGACGTGTTCGTCCTCGGCGGCCAGAACTTCGAGTACCGCTACCGGCGGGGCTCGAAGGTGTACGTCGACCGGACCAGCGCCCGCCCGACGGTGCCCTCCTGGTTCTCCGAGCGACTGCCGCTATCGTTCGACCTGGGTCGCGAGATGGCGACGTTCCAGCGGCAGCTGCTGGACCGCCACGAGCGCGGCGGGCCGGCCGCCGTCCGCCGGTGGCTCCGGGAGTACTCGCTGGACGACGACGCCGTCCGCGCCATCGCCCGGGTGGTCGACGAGCAGGTGCGGTACGCGGGCGTTGAGAGTCTCAGCACGGACCGGCGGCTGGCGATCGAACAACACACCGACAAAGACGAGTACGAGCGGCGGTACTTCGTCCACTCGCTGTACGGGCGGCGGTTCAACGACGGTCTGTCACGACTGCTGGCCCATCGCTGCGCCCGGGAGACCTCCGCGAACGTCACCGTCGCCGTGGCGGACAACGGGTTCACGCTGGCGATGCCGCTGAACCGGAAGGTCGACCTCGCGGGCTTGCTCCGGGACCTGGACCCTCGCGAGGTCCGGCGCCAGTTGCGCGAGAGTCTCGCCGAGACGGACCTGCTCCAGCGGTACTTCCGCATCAACGCCACCCGGTCGCTGATGATCCTCAAGAACTACAAGGGCCACGAGAAGTCCGCCCAGAAGCAGCAGGTCGCCAGCGAGATGCTGCTGGGGTACGCCGAGGACCTGGAGAACTTCGCGGTGATCGAAGAGACGTACCGCGAGATAATCGAGGACAAGCTGAACGTCGCTGGCGTCGCGGCGATTCTGGACCGCATCGCGGCGGGCGATGTCGCGGTGACGACCACCAGCGTCGACTCGCCGACGCCGCGGGCGTTCGGCCTGGCGACGCTGGCCGCAAGCGATGTCGTCCTCGCGGAGGACGAGAGCGAGGTGCTCCAGTCGTTCCACGAGCGGGTGCTGGCCGAGATCGACGACGAGGGCGTGACCGACGCCGACGCCGACGCCGGGGACGGCGTCGCCGGCGCCGAAGAGTGACGGGGCCGACCGCGGCTCACTCCGGAGCGACGAGCAGCGTGTTCAGCGCGTCGGGCACCACGAGCACGTCGCTGCCGGGATCGACGGCGTCGTCGACCGATTCGGCGGCGTGCATGAGACACTCCTCGACGATGTCGGGGCAGGCGCTGTTGCAGACGCACACTTCGTGGTCCAGCAGCGCTCGCGCGAGGACGAACGCCCGCTGTGCGCCGGGTTCGTACCCCTCGCGCAGCTCCTCGTACAGGGCCTGTGCGCTCTCGGCGGTTCGGAGGTGGTCGTAAAACCGACGCTCGCCGCGGCCCTCGCCGGGGCCCTCCGGGAGCGCCGCGGGGACGACGACGCGACCGCCTGCGCGGAGCGGGTTGCGGTCGCCGAGGATCACGTACGTCGCCGCGCGGGAGGCCTGGTAGAGGTTGGCGTCCTTGGGCGCGCCGACGCCGGCGACGACCGCGTCGTGGCCCTCGTCGACGGGGACCGACAGCGCCTCGCGGGCCGCCGTCGCGAGACGCCGGACCACCGCCCGCGGGTCGCCGGCGGCGACGTCGAGCACCCCGTCGCGACCGTGCGCGAGGTTGAGGCAGAACTCCAGGCCGGCCAGGTCGCCGGCCCGGTCCAGCAGGGCGCGGAAGGGGTTGTCCTCGACGCGGCCCAGTCTGACGCCGGACCGACCCAGGACGTCCGGGCCGTGGGTGTGGCGGATCAGCGGTTCGCCGCCGGCGCCGATGACGGCCGTCTTGGCGCCGCCGGAGAAGCCGGCGTACTGGTGGGGCTCGACGACGCCGGTCGACAGCACGGTGTCGGCGTCGGCGACGGGCTCGAACAGGTCGATCGGGACGCCATCGATCTCGCCGACGGTGACGGTCTGGTCGGGGTCGTGGTTGACCGCGAGGTCCGCGTGCTCGCCCAGCATCGCGACGAGTTCGTCGCCGGTCATGGGGCGGTGCAGGCCCAGGCCGACGACGACGGTCACCTGCTCGCGGTCGACGCCCAGCTCCGACAGCGCCGAGAGCAGTACGTCCAGCAACACGTCGTCCGGCGCGGCCCTGGTGACGTCCGTGACGACGACGGCCACCGTGTCGTCGCTCCCGACGTAGGCGCCGAGCGGCGAGCCCTCGGGGTCGGCCAGCGCCGCCTCCGCCGCCGCGCGGACGTCGACCGTGGTCCCGCCGGGCGGGTCGGCGACCGTCACGTCGCGGTCCGGGAGCGAGACGGTCACCGACCCGTCGCCGAGCGGCAGTTCCATGCGCGCCGACTCGGGACGACGGCACAAAAGGCCCCCGGCGCGGCCTCGTCAGACCTCGGGACGGGGCGGCGCCGTGCCGCCGGTCGCCCGCGAGCCGAACAGCCCCAGCAACGCGCCGTAGGCGAGGTGCGAGAGTCCAGAGAACACGAGGAACACGAGCAGGTCCGTCCCCGCGTAGTCGGCGGCGAACCCGGCGAGGAACCCGGACCAGAGTGCCGTCGCGAACACCACCCCGCGGACGACGGCGGACTCGCCGGGGAGGTACGGGCCCAGGGCTGCGAACACCAGCGGCCACGCGACGACGCCCGCGCCGACGAACAGCGCGAAGCCCACGGCGTCGCTCGTGGCCACCCCCGCGAGGTCCGCCAGCGTCTCGTAGACGCTCAGGTCAGGACCGTACAGCGTGCTGGTCGCCGCGAACGCCGCCGTCACCAGCGCCGTTCCGACGACACCCCCGACGAGCGCCCCGGCGGTGTACCGCAGCGAGTCGTACTCCTGTCCGGTCTCGTCGGCGGTCGCGTCGACCGTGGAACTGGCCATGTGGCTTGGTAACAATCGACGCGAGAAAAATAGTCGGCAGTCGTGTTCAGGGTCTGTCTACGCCCCCGACCGGACCCGCGCGACGGTCAAAAGGCGCTCGCCGACCAGCGGCGCCCCCACCACGCCGGCGACGGCGACGGCGTTAGCCGCCACCGCGGCGACGATGTTCGGGTCCTCGGCGGCGAGCACCACGAGCGCCGGCACGACCGCCAGCAGTCCGAGGACGACCGCGAGCGCGGCCCTCGTGCGGTCGTCGCCCTTCGGGATGGCGTCGAACCGGACGGACACCAGGAGTCCGCCGAGGGTCCCACCCAGCGCGAGCGGCGCGTAGCCGTCGAGCCCGGCCAGCGTGACCGCGGCGACCGCACACGCCGCAGCCAGCGCGAACGAACGCACCGGTTCGCCGTCGCTGATGCGGGTTACCACGACGACGACGGTCAGGCCGAGCGCGAATCCCGCGACGATGTCTCCGAGGTAGTGGACGCCCAGCACCACCCGCGAGAGCCCGATGGCGAGGATCAGCGCGGCCACCGGCACGGCGCGGTCCAACCGCTCGTGCCAGTCGTGAGCGTGGGCGAGCCCGCCGTAGACGACGGCCGCGGCGGTCGCGTGGCCGCTCGGGAACCCCATCCCCTCGGTCTCGATCAGCCAGACCGACTCCGGCGGGCGAGGGAGACCGAAGACGGACTTGAGGGCCAGCACCAGCGACAGCGCCGCCAAGGAGTACCCGATCGTCACCGCGACGGCGCGACGGCGCGACCCGAACCAGTAGACAAGCGAGACCAGCAGCAGAACTGTCACCGTGTCCCCGACGGTGGTGACGGCCTCGTATGCCCCGGCGTAGGCGTCGGGCGCTGCCTCGCGGAGCGTCCGACTGGGGCCCTCCAGTCTGAACATGTGCGGCGGTACCGCGCTGTCGGGCTTGAATCCCCCGACTCGTCGCCTACCGGTCCGCCCAGTCGACCATCCGACGGTAGACCGGCGCCGACGCCAGGGCCTCGCGGTCCCCGACCAGCACCAGCGCCCGCTTCGCACGGGTCAGCGCGACGTTCACGCGGCGGTGGTCCTCGAAGATCGGCCCCGAGAGGTCGCCGCTGGCGACGAAGGAGATGACGACGACCTCGCGCGCCGACCCCTGGAACCGGTCGACGGTGTCGACGGCGACCTCCTCGGGGACGTGGCGACCGACCTCCGCGACCTGTGCCCGGAACGGTGCGATCACCCCGATGTCTCCCGGATCGACGCCCGCCGCGAGGAACTGGTCGACCACCTCGCCAACGTGTTCGGCCTCCGCCACGTCGGTGTGGGCCGCGTCGGTCCCGGGCACGTCGAGGAACGTGGCACCGTCGCGCAGGGTCGCCGGGAGCGTCGACGGGTCGACGCCGTCGAGGTCCGCAAGCGTGCGCCCGGCGACCGCCGGAGTCGCCGGCCGGAGTCGACCGTCGTAGAACTCCTGGGAGGGGAACGCCTGGATGCGCTGGGCCATCCGGTACTGGCGGTCCAGCAGGACGCCGGCCTCGGGGTGGCGCTCCAGCAGGCGCTCGAACAGCGACGTCGAGAGGTCCGCGACGGGGTGATCGGCGTCCGGTGCCGCCTCGTCCGCCGAGCGCACCACCGGCGGCAGCTGCTCGTGGTCGCCGACGAGGACGAACCGCTCGGCGCAGTTCAGGGCCGCCAGCGTCCCCGGTTCGGTCAGCTGTCCGGCCTCGTCGACGACCGCGAGGTCGAAGTCGAGTTCACGCAGCGCTCGCGACCCGCAGGAGGCTGTCGTCGCGGCGACCACCGGTGCCTCCGTGAGCTCGGCGGCGACGCTCTCGGGGTCGCCCGAGCGCTCCAGGCGCCACGGGTCGATGGCCTCGGTCACGCCGCTCTCGGTGCCGTAGCGGACGAACTCGTCGAACCCCTGATCGAGCAGCGCCTCCAGGCAGTTGTCGACGGCACGGTTGGTGAACGCCGTCAGCAGCACGCGGTCGCCGCGCTCGACGGCGGCCCGGACGGCCCGCGCGATGGTGTAGGTCTTGCCCGTCCCCGGCGGGCCGTGGACCAGCGCGAAGTCCTCGCAGCCGACCGCGGCCCGGACCGCGCGGTCCTGGGCGTCGTTGTTGTCGACGAACGTCTCCGCGGGGCGGTCGAACTCGGGGTCGGCACGACCGTACAGGAGGTCTCGCCGGCGGCGGCTCCCCTTCAGGAACGCGTCGTGGATGGCGGTGAGGTGGCGGTCGACGGAAATCTCGGAGGGGTAGACGTCGATGCGTTCGACCGGGACCGGCTCGTCCGTCGTGAGGACGACCCGCGCTTCGTCCAGGCGCTCGACGGTCGCCAGTTCGGCCTCGCCGGAGACGGGGTTGCCGTCCGAGGCCAGCACGCGGTCGCCCTCCCGAATCTTCGACACCGCACCCGAGGCGCGCTCGGCGACCAGTTCCCAGCGGCCGCCGTCGAGTTCGCGGCGCTCGACGGGCTGGAGGTCGATCAGGGCGCGGTCGTCGTCGGCCCGCTCGCTCGCGCTTTGTGTCCACAGCTTCGCGTACTCGCGGTGGGTCGCCCGGCGCTCGGCCTCGATGGCGCGGTACAGCGCGTCGAAGCGGTCGATGTCGGCCTCGGGCAGCGCCTCGCCGATCTGTCCGGCCTTCGACTCCTGGTCGAGGCGTCCCGAGACGACCCGACAGGTGTCGAGCTCGAAGCAGTACTCGCAGATTGCGTCGGCCTCGTACCCCGTCGGGACGGAGACGTCGTGCTCCATCGCCGCGAGTTCGTTGCGCGTCCGGACGACGAACTTCCGCAGGCCCGCGCCCACGGAGAACTCCTTGGCCGGCGAGAGGTCGCCGGACGCCTCCTTGCGGTCCAGCGCGGCGTTTTTCGTGTACAGCAGCGTCGCGGTGTCGGAGGGGTGGCGGTCGTCGCCCAGGGCGTCGTCGCGGTCCCGAAGCAGCAGGGCGTACGTCGCCGCCTGCACCTTGTCGTGGAACCGCGGCTCGCGGTCGGTGTTCTTGCCCGTCTTCAGTTCGACTGGCATCCCCCGCCTGACGGCGTCTGCTCGCCCCTTGATGCCGAACGTCTCGCTGATCAGCGTCTGCTCGGAGCGCCACTCGTCGTCGTCGGTCAGGGTGCCCTGTCGGAGCCAGCCGTCGATGGCCGCGGCGTTCTCCCGGACCTCCTCGCGGACCGACTCGCGGTCCCGGTCGAGCAGGCCCAGGTCCAGCGCGGCGTCGGCCACACGGTCGTCGATGGCCGTCTCCAGGTCCAGCCCGCGCAGCAGGTCCCCGAACACCTCGTGGACGACGGTCCCCTTCACGACGGGGTAGGCCAGTGGAACGCCGCCGAGTTTGTTCAGGTAGTACATCCGCGGGCACTGCACCCACGACCGAAGGTCGGTCACGTCGACGAGGAAGGTGGGTTCGACGACGACGTAGGAGTCACCTGTCGTCGCGAACTGCCGCTCGCCGCGGTACTCCTCCTCGCTGGGGTCGGTGACGAGCAGCTCCATCCCCGGTTCCAGCAGGTCGGCCGTCTCGGTCCACTTCCCCCACAGCGTCACCGTGGTCGCCTCCTCGTTCTCTCGGCGCAGATCGACCTCGACCAGTGAGCGCTCGCCGCTCCCCGTCGACACCGTCCGCTCTTCTCCCACCGAGCGCACTCGTCCACGCACGGTCCGTCGCTCCTCTGTCGTCGCGTCTGCGGCCACTACCAGTCCCTCGGCGGCGGGCGGAAAAACGCTGTCGGTGCTAGCTGTCTTGCCGGTACGCTTTTGTCGGAGGAAATGAACGTTCGATTATGCAACGACGAACCCTCCTCCGACGCGGCCTGGGCGCCCTGGGCGTCGCGGCGGTCGGCTCGCTCGCGGGCTGTCAGGCAGACGAAGACGGCGGCGACGGCAGCGACGGCACCGGCACGCCCGACGGCGAGGGGTCGATGGGGCCGTCCTGGGCGTCGTGGTTGTTCGACCCCGCGACGCTCGCCGACGCGCAGGTCCACGGCTTCGGGACGTACGACATCGCGGAGATGCTGTCGTACCGAGACAGCGCGCCCGCCGAAATCGACGACGGCATCGACCAGGCGTTCGGGCAGATCGAGTACCTCTCGGCCGACGACCTCGACCGCGTCAGCGTCCAGGGGTTCGGCGAGGCGACGGTCGGCGGCAGCGGGTCGACGTCGACGCCCGTGGGGTGGAACGGGGTCGCGACCGGCTCGTTCGACGCCGACGCGATCGTCGCCGAACTCGAGGCCAGCGACGTCTACGCCGCGACGGGAGAGTACGGCGGATTCCGCCTCTTCGAAGGCCCGCCCGAGGACGAGAGCGTCGCCAGCGGCGTCGCCATCGGGAGCGAGGCGGTGCTGGGCGGTGGCAGCGTCGAGTACGACCTCTCGCCGACCGCGGTTGTCGAGGCGGCCATCGACGCCGAGAGCGGCGAGACCGACCGCTACTACGGCGCCTACGATCCCGTGGCGTCGCTGCTGGACCGCCACGGCGAGGCGACGACGGCGATGGGCGCCGTCGACCCCGAGGGCGCCTACGCCGAGTTGCTGACCTCGACCCAGGACGTCGGGGAGTACGAGGACCTGCTGTCGGCGGCCCGGGGCGTGGGCCGATCGACCACGCTCGGCGACGAGACGACCGAGACCAGCGTGTCGATGCAGTTCGCGTCCGAGGCCGGAGCGTTCGCTGAGGACATCCGGACCGCAATCGACGAGGCCCAGTCCCAGCGCCAGGGCACCGACGGGCCGTTCAGCGAGTGGAACGTCTCGGCGGACGGCAACGCCGTCGTCGCCAGTTCCAGCGCCCCCTCCGACGCCGCGCTCGGCACCCCCGAGGGCCTGGTGGTCGTCGCGCCGGAAGCGGCCATCGTCGGCGCGTTCACGCTCAGCCTGGGCCAACAGCAGGAGGTGGCCCCGCAGGCGATCTTCGACTTCGAGCCACGCTCGGACGGCCGCGTCGTGATCACCCACGACGGCGGCGACCGCATCGAGCGCCTGCAGGTGCTGTACGAGGTCGACGGCGAGCGGTTGGGCGAACGCTGGGCACCACAGGACGGCATCACCGCCGGCACCTCGTTCACCACCTCGCAGGCCCCGGACGGCGGTTCGACGCTCCGACTCGTCTGGCAGAGCGACCAGAGCTCTGCCGTGATGGACGAGTACACCGTCCCCGAGAACTGAGCCGCCGCCCGCGACCGTCATTCTCATTTCCGTCGGGTCGATAGGAGCCGGTATGCGCGTCAGAAGCTGGGAGGACATCCTCCAGGACGTGATCGGAAGCGACGCCGACCCGGACGGCTGGCGCGCGGTCGCGGGCGACCGAGCGTCCGGCCTCGGCGAGGACATGTTCGTGGGCCACCCCCGCGAGGGGCTGTACCAGATGAAGACCTACGCGCGCAACCCCTTCGATGTCGAGGGCGTCGGCACGCAGGTCGCGCGGAACCTCGACGACGAGATCGGGTCGTACCTGCCCGAGGACCACGACGAGGGGCTGTTCGCCATCAACCAGCCACCCGAAGACGAGAGCGAGGCCGAGGCGATGGCCTCGCGGCTGGAGGAGGTCATCAAGACCCACGCCGAGGCCCCGACCGAACCCGAGCACGTCGTCGAGGACGTGCTGGACGCGATGGACAGCCCGGCCTTCGGCCCCATCGAGTACGACCAGTACGACCGCCCGGAGCCGCTGGCGGAACTGTCCGGCACCTTCGAGGAGGCCCAGGAAGTGCTCGACGCCGAACTGGACGACCTCATCGAGGACGACGGCGTCGGCAAGGGGTTCCAGTGAGCGCCACCGTCACTCCGTGACCGTCGACAACGGGCGCCCCCTAATCGGGCGGAGCGCGGCGTAGTTCCCCAAGCGTTCAAAAGGGTGGCCGGCGTTCCCTCCACCGATGTACGACACCATCCTGCTCCCGACTGACGGACACCCGCGGACGCCACAGGCCGTCGAACACGCGCTGAACGTCGCCGAACTCGCGGACGCGACGCTGCACCTCGTGTCAGTCTCGACGCCGGAAGTGACCGACGAGGATGCCCGGGCCGCCGTCGACGCCGCCGACGAACTGGCCGCCGACCGCGGCGTCCCGACCCAGACCACGGTGCTTGAGGGACGCCCGTACGAGGAGATTCTGGAGTACGCCGAGCGGATCGGCGTCGACCTGATCGTGATGGGCACCCAGGGTCGCTCGGGGCTCGATCGGTTCATGCTCGGGAGCGTCACCGAGCGCGTGTTGCGGACCAGCGAGGTCCCCGTCCTCGCGGTCAGGCTCGACGACGAACGGCTGATCACTGACGCCGAGACCGCCACCGAGGCCGCACGGTCGGCGCTGGCCGCCGAGGGGTACACCCTCGCCGACATCCCCGAGGAGCCCTACCGCGAGTCGACCACCTGGATCGTCCGCGCCGAGACCGAGGACGGGGCGACGTTCAACGTCCACGTCGGCGTCGACAGCGGGGAGACGCGGCTGGCGCAGATCGGGTCCTGAGACGGGTTCTTCTCGGCTTCTTCCCGGAGCGCGCCACGTCGCGCTCTCGACCATCGCGGACAGCAGGTTCGCTCAGTACCAGCGAGCGCCATCACCGCCTGCGGCGCTCGTCGGTACACAGTGAGAAACCACGTATGAGGCGCCCTCAGGAGCTGGTGTTCCACCAGTCGCCGGTTCGATTCTCCCCGCTCTGGAACACCGGGGACAACTCCTCGCGGCTGGAGGCGCCCATCGCCTCGCCCAGCCAGTACCCGACGTGCCACCCGACGGCGTCCGTCCCGACGTTCGAGAGGACGATGGTCGACCCGGAGTAGTACTCGACGGTCCCGTCTTGATCCGCGTCCACGCCGTTGACTCGAGCGCAGGAGCCCGATCCCTCGCGACACCACGGGTCGTCCTGGAACAGCACGACGACTTCGGCGTCGGACCGGCTGTCGGTCCGCCGGAACGTGACGTTCTCCGGGACCGTCCCCTCCGCACCCGCGTCGTAGTAGGCCACCGCCGCGTCCACCTGCCGTCGGACTGCCACGGCCCGCTCCTCGCTCAACTCGTCCGTCGCCACGTACACCTCGACGATGTCCTCTCGCCACGGGTTCGCTCCGCTGAGGGTGCTCGAGTCGACGTTCACGCCCGCGTCGGCGTTCGCCTCCATCAACGGCATGGGAGCTTCGCCGTGGCGAATCCCCAGCAGGTGGCCGAACTCGTGTTTGACCGTCCGTTCGACGGTCGCGTCGTCGTACTCCGAGTTGATCAGGACCGTCGTGGGGGGTTCGGCGACGGACGTGGCGTCGAGCAGCGGCGCACAGCCGATCCACCCAGGCTCCCCCTGGCAGCGAACCGTCGACGTGAACCGGACGACGACGTCTGGACGCTCTGCGTCGGCGTCGAGTTCGAACGCCGCGTCGTACTCGCCGTAGCGGTGCGCGCGTTCGTTCCAGTAGTCGACGCTCTCGGCGACGGCACTCCGGTAGTCGCTCTCGTTGACCCCCGGTTCCGCTGTTTCGATGCCGACGGTTACCGTCTCGACGCCCCAGGGATTCTCGGGGAGCGACGACACCTGCCGGGGGACGGCCCCGTCGTCGTCGCTCTCGGTGTCCACGCCGACCGACTCCGGGCCCGGGTTCCGGACCGTGTCCGCCTCACCGGTCACGCTGAGGCCCGGATCGGCGACGCACCCCGCAGAGAGCAGCAGCACCACGACTGCCAGGGTTCCGATCCGAACCATGATCTCGGAGCCACCTACGACCACCAGCGGTATTTGTTTTTCGACGGGAACGTCCGCTCACCGACGGTCGCCGCCGGGCCCCAGGACGCGGGACTCGTCGTCGAACCCGAACTCGCCGTCGAGTTCGCGATCCATCCCGGCCTCCGCCTGCACCTTCTCGATGAGCAGGTCGATGGCCATCCGGTTCGCCCCCTCTGGGATGATGACGTCGGCGTCGCGTTTGGTGGGTTCGACGAACTGCTCGTGCATCGGCTTGACCGTCGAGAGGTACTGGTCGATCACCCCCTCCAAATCTCGGCCCCGTTCGATCACGTCCCGGCGAATCCGCCGGAGGATGCGGACGTCGGCGTCCGTCTCGACGTACACCTTCAGATCGAGTTTCTCCAGCAGGCGCTCCTCGTACAGCGCGAAGATGCCCTCCACGACGACGACCTCGGAGGGCTCGACGCGGACCGTCTCGTCGGTGCGGTTGTGGACCGTGAAGTCGTACTGGGGCATCTCGACGGGCTGGCCCAGCAACAGCGACTCGACGTGCTCGTGGATGAGGTCCCACTCGAACGCCGAGGGGTGGTCGTAGTTGATCTCCTCGCGCTCGTCCATCGCCAGGTGCGAGAGGTCGCGATAGTAGTTGTCGAGCGGGAGGCGCGTCAGCGCCCCCGACTCCTCGGTGTCGGTGTCGCCGGCGGCCACGGCGTCGGAAATCTCGCGTGCGACGGTCGTCTTGCCGGCGCCCGTCCCGCCGGCGATGCCGATCACGAACGACGGTATGGTCATCGTCCACCCTCTGCCCGCGGGCCCAGTTTTAGGTTTCGACTCGTCTCGAACGAACCGTCGCGCCCGACGACCGTGTCGACAGCGTTTCGGGCGCGGCCCACGAACAAGAGCGCATGCCACCAGCGACGACCGGCCGATACCGGGTCGTGGACCGCGAGGGCGACCGGGTGCTGCTCGCCGACCGCGAGGACGAGTACGAACCCGTCGCCGTGACCGCGGGACCGTCCCTCGACGTCGACCTCGAACCGGGCAACGTCGTGGAGGCCGAGGTCGCGTTCGGCGCCGAGAGCGCCGAACTGTGCTCGGCGACGGTCGTCCGCCCGACCGTCTACGAGTACGTCCCCGAGGCCGACGTGGTGTTCGAGGCCGCCCGCGAGACGTGGGCCAAGGCCCAGGCCGCCGGCGACGGGATGGGCTCGCGGGTCACCCGCGACACCGACGGCGCGGTCAACGGCGTGCTGTACGTGTTCGCGGACACGCCCGCCGGCGACCGAATCGAGGAGTTCCGCTCGGGGCGACGACCGCTGGACCCGCTGCTCGAACGGGTTGCCGAGAGCGAGGGCGAGGGCGCCCGCGAGGTGTTCGTCGTCTCCCCCGACGAGCGGTTCGTGATCGTCACCATCGCGCTGGAGCCCGAGGGCCTGTTCGCACGAACCATGCGCGAGACGTACGGGTTGCCGGGCGCCGGCGATCTGGACCTCGACGAGCACGCCGACGCCAGCGGCGCCGTCCCGGACCTCCCGGACGGCCTCGGCGACGTCGCCGGGGATGCGTCCGTCGAGGGGATTCCGCACGTCGACTCGGGCGTCGATCCCGCGACGCCAGAGACGGACGCGGTGCCGGACGGCGAATCGGTCTCGGAGGCCGAGGGCGCTCCGGGCGTCGACGACGGCGTCGAGACGGACGAGCTCGGCGGTGTCTCCGCGCTCGGTCACGACGGCGGAGCGGGCGACCCCGACGAGGAAGACGACGAGAGCGACGGCGACGAGTAGTTACAGTTCCAGCCAGTCGCTGGTGACCTCCGAGTCCCGGAGGTGCCAGCGCTGTTCGATGGTGTCGTCGTCACGGCGGACCTCGACGATGGCGTCGAACAGCGGTTCCAGCAAGCGGACGTAGTCGTTGTCGCTGGACAGCGGGAGGTGGAAGTGGCCCATGCCGTCGGACTGGCGGACCCGAGAGGTCACCATGTGCAGCAGTCGGAACACCGTCTCGGAGCGGTGTTGCTGGAGCAACGGGCGCACGGAGTCCAGACAGAGGCGGAGTTCGCCGGGGTCGAGGTCGATGTCGTCCTCGATGTCGTCGATTCGCTCCAAGACCGTCGTCCCCATCGCGCTGAGCAGGTCGCTCTCGACGACGACCTCCTCGACGGTCGGGGGGAGCGGCCGATCGTGCTCGACCGACTGGTGGCGAACCACGACCGTCGCGTCCGACGAGGCCGACTCCGGGAGTGCCGAGACGCCCTCGGCGCCGCGGGTGTGGACGTACACGCGCTGGCGCGGGTCGTCGCCGTCGAACCCCATCAGCCGCCGGCAGGCGGTCCGGTGGGCCGCGCCGTCCGTCTCGCCCACGAGCAGGAGGTTGCTCCCCGTCCGCTTGAGCTCCGACAGGCTCTGAGCGAACGTCGCGCTGTCCGGCACCCCGCTCCCGTGATCGGTACGCATCCTTTCCTCACAGATGGGGTTTCGTACAATAAAAGTTCCGGGGAATTCCGTCGCCCTCCCGGAATCGTTCCGCTGCATAACTTCGAATCGTTCGACGAACGTGCCCCTACCGCCACGGGTTTGCCCCCGCGAGCGCTACTGCCGACCATGCCCGATCTGTTTGCACCAATCGAGTTCGGCGCGGCGACGGCGCGCAACCGTGTCGCCGTCTCGCCGATGTGCCAGTACTCCTGTGACCGCGACGGCCTGGCGACCGACTGGCACCTGACGCACCTCGGGGCTCGTGCCGCCGGCGGCGCCGGCCTCGTCCTCACCGAGGCCACCGCCGTCACCCCGGAGGGCCGAATCTCGCCGCACGACCTGGGCCTGTGGAGCGACGAACACGCCGAGGCGCTTCGACCAGTCGCCGACTTCTGCGCCGAGCAGGGGGCGCTGTCGGGCGTCCAGCTCGCGCACGCCGGGCGGAAGGCCAGCAAGCGGCGCCCCTGGGACGGCGGCGATCCCATCCCCGCCGACGAGGGCGGCTGGACCGTCCAGGCACCCAGCGACGTGCCGTACCCCAGCGACGGGCCGACGGCGGACCTCGAACGGATGAGCGTCGCCGAGGTCGAGGCGACCGTCGACGCGTTCGCCACGGCTGCGGGGCGGGCCGTCGACGCGGGGTTCGACCTCGTGGAGATTCACGCCGCACACGGCTACCTGCTCCACGAGTTCCTCTCGCCGGTCGCCAACGAGCGCGATGACGCCTACGGCGGCGACTTCGAGGGCCGCACACGGATCGTCCGCGAGGCCGTCGACGCGGTGAACGCCGCCGTCGACGTCCCCGTGTTCCTCCGGGTCTCGGCGACGGACTGGCTCCCCGACCGGGACTCGTGGGACCTGGAGGACACCGTCAGGCTGGCCGAGCGCGTCGGCGACCGCATCGACCTGCTGGACGTCAGCGCCGGGGGCATCCACCCCGACCAGCAACTCCCCGACGCCGGGCCGGGCTACCAGGTTCCGTACGCCGAGCGCGTCCGCGAGTCCGTCGACGACCTGGCGGTGGGCGCGGTCGGCGGCATCACCGAACCGGAACACGCCGACGCCATCGTCCGCAACGGCCGCGCGGACCTGGCCATCGTCGGGCGCGAACACCTGCGGGACCCGCACTTCGCGCTGCACGCCGCGGAGAAACTGGACGTCGACGAGGAGCGTGCGCCCGACTGGCCGGTGCAGTACCGTCGCGCGGTGTAGCGACTGCGGCGGTCGCTACGTCCGGAAGGACTCGCCGCAGCCACACTCGCTGACGACGTTCGGGTTCTCGACGTCGAAGCCAGCGCCCTGGAGGCCGTCCTCGAAGTCCAGCACGCTGCCCTCGATGTAGTCGAGGCTGGCCGGGTCGACGAACACCCGGAGGTCGTGGTGCTCGTAGACGGTGTCGTCTTCCTCGGGTTCCTCGTCGAAGCGCATCCCGTAGGAGAGGCCAGCACAGCCGCCCTGCTGGACGAACAGGCGCAGGCCCGCGATGTCCGTATCCAGACCCTCGCCCTCCAGCAGGTCGATGGCCTTCTCGGCGGCCGCGGGGGTGACCTCGATGCGCGGTCGCGTCTCCCCGTTGGCGGTCTCCGTGCTCATGCGACCTCCTTTCGCCGCCGGCGTGTTAACGGTGTCGCCGCGTCACAGCGCCTCCGGCGCGAGTTGGCCCTCGCGGTCGGCGACGACCAGCGCGGCCCCGTCGTCGACCGCCCGGGTGGTCAGCATCACGTCGGCGAAGCCGGCCTCGTCGACCGCGGCCCAGAGCCGTCCCGGGTCGACGGTCCGCAACCGCTCGGTGCGCTCGACGGTTACCGACTCCTCGAGCGCGAGGTCGGTCAGATCGTAGCGCTCCCGGAGGACGACCTCTTCCTCGGCGTCGCCGTCGACGCTGCGCTCCCGTTCGACCCGGACGGTTCCGTCGGTCACCGCCTCGGTGCCCCGTGGGACCCCCGACGGGTCGAGCAGGGCGTCGAACAGCAGCGTTCCGCCGGGCGCCAGCGACCCGTGGGCCTCCCGGAGAAACCGCCGGAATCCGCCGGCGTCCAGTCGCGCGGTCGCGTGCTCGAACGCGCTGACCGCGTCGACGCCGGTCACCGGGAGCTCGGTCGCTCGTCCGCGACACACCTGGCCGCGCTCGCGGGCCAGGTCGAGCGCACCCGGACGGTCCTCGACGCCGACGACGGTGGGAAACGAGTCGACGCGCTCCAGCAGGCGACCGCCCCCCGTCGCGACGTCGGCGACGCTGGTCGCCAGCGGGAGGTACCGCTCCAGCCGACTCGCGGCCTGGGCTGCGGCGGTCGGTCCCGCCAGCGCGTCGTGGGCCGGCGCGAGCGTCGTCCCCGGGCCGTGCTCGTCCTCGGGCGCGGCGGCGACGGCGTCGTAGACCGCACGGAGGTCGGCGTCGGTCTCGCGGGCGTCGTCGCTCATCTGTCGAGTCGCCTCCGGACGCTGTCGGCGTGGGCCGACAGCCCCTCGGCCTCCGCGAGGGTCGTCACGGTGTCGCCGATGTCCGCCAGCGCCTCGCGGTCCAGTCGCTGGACGGTCGTCGAGCGGACGAAGGTGTCCACGGACAGCCCGCCGTAGCGCTTCGCGCCGGCGTTGGTCGGGAGGACGTGGTTCGTCCCGGAGGCGTAGTCGCCGGCGGCGACGGGCGTGTGCGGGCCGAGGAAGGCGCTGCCGACGCTGTCGATGCGGTCCAGCAGCGCCTCGTCGTCCTCGGCGACGATGGTGAGGTGCTCGGCGGCGTACTCCTCGGCGAACAGCACCGCCTCGCTCATCGACCGGGCGCGGAACACGCCGCTGGCGTCGTTGGCAAGGGCCTCCTCGACGACCGCTGCGCGTTCACAGTCCGGGGCCTCCCGCTCGACGGTCTCGGCGACGGCGGTGGCCAGTTCTTCGTCGGGCGTGACGCAGACGACGGAGGCGTTGGGATCGTGTTCGGCTTGCGCGAGCAGGTCCGCGGCGACGATCTCGGGGTCGGCGGTCCCGTCGGCCAGCACGAGCACCTCCGAGGGCCCCGCGAGGAAGTCGATATCAACGTCGCCCCGCACGACGGCCTTCGCGGCGGTCACCCAGCGGTTGCCAGGGCCGACCACCTTCTGGACCCGGGGAATCGTCTCTGTGCCGTAGGCCAGTGCCGCGACGCCCTGGGCGCCGCCGACGGAGTACACCGCGTCGGCGCCGGCGGCGTCGATGGCGGCCAGCGTGACGGGGTTGATCTCGTCGGCCGGGGGGGTCACCGCGATGACGTCCTCGACGCCGGCGACGACCGCCGGGACGATGCCCATGATCGCGCTGGAGGGGTAGGCCGCGGTGCCGCCGGGGACGTACACGCCGACGCGCTCGATGGGGCGGAACCGCCGGCCAAGTTCCCGGCCGCCGAAGTCGTCGCGCCAGTCTTCGGGCACCTGCCGTTCGTGGAACGCCCGGACGTTCTCGACGGCCGTCTCGATGGCCCCGAGCACCTCGTCGTCGACCGCCTCGGCGGCCCGTTCGGCGGCGTCGGTCACCTCGGGGTTGCCGACCTCCACGTCGTCGAACTCTCGACAGAACTCCCGCACCGCGACGTCTCCCTCCTCGCGGACCCGCGTGACGATGTCCCGGACGTCGCCCATCACCGCCTCGACGCCCGCGTCGCGGTCGAACAGCGCCGCGCGCTCGTCTGGGCCCAGGTCTGCGACGGCTCGTACGTTCATAGTCCGCCCTTGTGACGGGGGCAGAAAAACCGTTGCCATCGTTGGGGCGGCGGGAACGTTGATATCGCCGCCCGCCGAGGGGCCACCATGGACGAGCGACACGACGTCGCGTGGACGGCGGAGACGACCCGGAGAGATGCCGCCGCCCTGCTGCGAGACCTGGCCGACGGCGTCGATGCTGGCGAGATCGCCATCGACGAAGGAGACGGCGCGGCCGGAGCCGCAGGGGTGCCCGAGCGCCTCCAGGCCGAACTCGAACTGGAGCGAACCGACGACGAGGTGGAACTGGAAGTGGAGCTGTCCTGGCCGCGAACCGAGCGTGACGATCTCCCGCGAGACGAGACCGCAGAGGAGACGACCGACGACGGCGAGGCGGGTCCGAGAGACGACGCCGAGGACCCCACGGGCGACGACACCGAGATTCCCGAGATTCTGACCGACGACGACGGCCCGAGCGGCTCCCGCGCCACCTTCGAGGTGTACCGGGACCGTGCCGATGAGTGGCGCTGGCGCCTGGTCCACGACAACGGCAACATCATCGCGGACGGCGGCGAGGGGTACGCTCGCCGGGCGACGGCGCTGAACGGCCTGCGGAGCGTCCAGCACAACGCCCCGGCGGCGGACGTCGAGGTCGACGGGGACTGATACGGTTCATTCTCGGCTTCTCTGGGGAGCGCGCAGTGCCGCGCTCCCCGGGACTGAGCGAACCGACGGTTCGCGAGGGTCGGGAGCACGCCACGCCGTGCTCCCGAGACACTGTGAGAATGAACCGTATGACTGGGCGTTTCGGCCTTCGAAACGCCCAAGCGACAGGCTGCAGTACCGAGGGGCATGGAGTACCACGAGGCGGCGGACTTCCTCTTCGACCTGCGGCCGCTGGGGACGAAACCCGGCACGGAGTCCTGTGCTGACCTCCTGGCCCACCTCGGGGACCCCCACGAGACCCTCGACGCGGTTCAGGTCGCCGGGTCGAACGGGAAGGGTAGCACGGCCCGGACGCTGGAGTCCATCTGCCGGCAGACGGACCGCACGGTCGGGCTGTACACGCAACCGCACTTCGACGACGTCCGCGAGCGCATCACCGTCGACGGACGGCCCATCTCGCGGGGCCGCGTCTGCGAGTTCGTCGAGGCGGCCCGCGACCACGTCGTCGACCGCGGCGCCGAGGGGGCGGCGCCGACGTTCTTCGAGACGGTCACGGCGATGGCGCTGTGGGAGTTCGCGCGCCAGGACGTCGACATTGCGGTGCTCGAGGTCGGCATCGGCGGCAAACTCGACGCGACCAGCGTGGTCGACCCCATCGCCAGCGCGGTGACGACCGTCTCGCTGGACCACACCGACGTGCTCGGCGACACGGTCCCGGAGATCGCACGCGACAAGGCCCACGTCGCGCCCGCGAACCGTCCGCTGGTGACCGCCGCTGGCGAGGACGCACTGCCCACCATTCGCGAGGTGGCCGGCGACGTGTTGCGGGTCGGCGGCCCCGGCACGCCGGACGACGCCGATGTCGACGTCCGCGCCGAGTACGGCGGGCGCGTCAACCACACCGAGGCCGCGGTGTCGCTGTCCGGCGACGGGTGGGCGGTCGACACCCGGGTGCCGACCGTCGGTGCCCACCACGCGACCAACGCGGGCGTCGCCGCGGCGCTCGCACGGCAGATCGCCGACCCCACCGAGACGGACGTCGCCCGCGGCGTGCGCAACGCCCACTGGCCCGGGCGGTTCGAAGTGCTGGAGACCGAGCCCATCGTCGTGCTCGACGGCGCGCACAACCCCAGCGCCTGCGAGGCCCTGGCCGAGACCGTCGCCGAGTTCGAGTACGACGACCTCCACCTCGTCGTCGGCGCGATGCACGACAAGGACCTGCGCGGGATGGCGGCGGCGCTGCCGTCCGCCGACACGGTCGTCGCCTGCCGGCCCGCGCTGGATCGGGCCGCAGACACCGGCGTCGTCGCGTCGGTGTTCGGCGGCGACGGCGGCCGGGTCCGCGAGCGCGAGGCGGTCGCCTCGGCGCTGACCGCCGCCCGCGGCGTCGCCAGCGCGGACGACCTCGTCCTCGTGACGGGGTCGCTGTACACCGTCGCGGAGGCCCGCCGAGAGTGGACCCGCACCACCGTGCCGAAACGCCTGGAGACCCGCGCCGACGCCAGCGCCGCGCTCCGGGACGCCTCGGTGCCCGACGGCGAGGTCCGCCGACTGCGGGACGAAGGCGTCCACCGCGCGCTGAAGACCCGCGTCCAGCCCCACCAGGCCGAACACCTCCGAGCAGAACTGGCCGGCCTCGGCGGCGAGTGTGCGATCACCGGGCAGACCGCCGAGGGAGAGCTGCACGACGTGCTCCTGTTCGGCACGCTCGGCCAGTTGCGCCGGCTCGCACGCTCGCTGGACGGCGATCCGCACGGTCTGGGCTCGGTCGCCGACGGCATCCGGGCGGCCCTGGACGTCGACGGTCACGGCGAGACGCGAGGGTACCCCTGGGAGGACGGCCCGAGCGTCATGGGCATCCTCAACGTCACGCCGGACAGCTTCCACGACGGCGGCGAGTACGACGCCGTCGACGACGCCGTCGCCCGTGCCGAGGCGATGGTCGACTCGGGCGCGGCCCTGATCGACATCGGTGGCGAGAGCACCCGCCCCGGCGCCGACCCGGTGCCCGTCGACGAGGAGATCGACCGCGTGGTGCCGGTGATCGAACGCCTCGACGACCTCGATGTCACCGTCTCCGTCGACACCCGCAAGGCCGCCGTCGCCGAGGCCGCCCTGGAGGCTGGCGCGGACGTGCTCAACGACGTCTCCGGGCTCGAAGACCCCGAGATGCGGTTTCTGGCGGCCGACCACGGCGTCCCCATCGTCGTGATGCACAGCGTCGAGACGCCGGTCGACCCCACGACGGACATCGACTACGACGACGTCGTCGAGGACGTGATCGCACAGTTGCGTGAGCGGGTCCTGCTGGCCGAGCGGGCTGGCCTCGACCGCGAACAGATTCTCGTCGATCCGGGGCTGGGATTCGGCAAGAGCGCCGCGGAGTCGTTCGAACTGCTGGGCCGTCTCGACGAGTTCCGGGCGCTGGGCTGTCCCATCCTCGTCGGCCACTCCCACAAGTCGCTGTTCGCGCGGGTCGGCGCCGACCACGGCGAGCGGCTGCCCCACACCGTCGCGGCGACGGCACTCGCGGCGGCCAACGGCGCGGACGTGATCCGGGTCCACGACGTCGCCGAGAACGTGGGGGCGGTCCGGACCGCTCGGGCGACCGACGACCCCGACTGGCAGCCCTAGAACCAGCCCCGCTCCGCCAGCAGGTCCCGGTAGCAGTCCAGGTACGTCTCCAGAATCGGGTCCGCGTCGAACGTCTCGAAGGAGTCGTCGACGGACAGCGCCTCCATGTCCCCGGCCTCGTGGATGGCCTCCGCGAGTTCCACCTTGCTGGTCGTCCGGAACCCACGCTCGCGGCCCTCGACGAGTTCGTGGGCGGCGGAGTCGGCGTGGTACTCGACGATGCCGACACAGCCGGCCGCCATCGCCCACAGCAGCTCCGTCGGGAACGGACACTCGGTCGCGGTCTGGCAGAAGACGTGGGCGGCGCGGTACACCGAAATTCGCTCGTCGCGGTCGCACGACCCGACGAAGTCGATGCGATCGTCGATCCGCAGGTCGCGGGCCTGCTGCTCGTAGTCGCCACGTTCGGGTCCGTCGCCGATGACCGTCGCCGACCAGTCACGCTGGCGCAGTTCGGCGAGTCCCAGCAGCACGCTCTCCAGGTTCGCCCCCTCGTCCAGCCGTCTCGCGTACACGATCTCGACGGAATCGCCCGGATCGACCGACCGGATGCGGTCCATCGACACCGAGTCGGGGACGACCATCACGTCGTCGCCGTCGACGCCCTCCTCGCGGGCCCGAGTCCGGACCATCTGGGAGGGTGTGACCAGGACGTCGCCGGCGGAAAGGGCCTTCTTCGGCGGCGTCTCGCCGTCGCCGTACCACTCGACGACCGTCGGCGCGCGAGCGAGCGACGCGCCGCGGGACGCCCACACCGCCGCACTCCGGTCGGCCCGGGCGTGGACGACGTCGGGTGACGCCTTCGGGACCGACAGCGGCAGTCGCGTCGCGAACGCACGCCGGGCGCTGGTGTCGGAGACGACCGAGCGGTAGACAACGTCGTCGCGTTCGATCACGTCGGGGACGTCGTCCCAGAAGCGAGTGGTGTGGACGACGACGTCGTGGCCCCGGCCGACGAGCGAGTCGACCAGCGACGCCAACCGCCGGGTGGCGTCGGTCTCGCGGTGGTGGATCGTCTCCCGGGCGACGACCGAGACGCGCATTACCACCACCGTGTGGTGGGCGGTGTGATAAATCCCGCCGCTTTCCCCCGGTCGGTGTCACCCTCACTACGCGACGCCGTCGGCCTGCGACCGCGGCTCCGACGGTCGTCGGTTCGGGACGAAGAGGCCCGTGACCACCCCCGGGTCGGGGTCGTAGCGCGCCCGGACCAGGGCGAGGTCGACGCCGACCGTCGTCGCGAGGAGGACGGAGAAGAATCCCCACTCCACGAGGGCGGGGGACGGGTCCAGCAGGACGGTCCCGGCGTAGGCCGGGAAGAGCGCCAGCAGCACGACGAACCAGACGGCCGCGATTCGGAGCGGCAGTTCCTGCAGCATCGCCGCGGAGTACCCCTCGACGAGGCCAGCCGCGAGGAAGTCCCGACCGATCGTGACCCACTGGAGCGCCGCGGCGAGGGCCGCGAGCGCGAGTCCCGCCGGCGTGGCCGCTGCGGCGACGTGACCCAGCAACGTCCCGAGGTCCGGGCGCCCACCGACCGCGGTGCTCGCCATGGGGAACTCGAGGAACGCACGCGAGAGGACCAGCCAGACGAGGGCGACCAGCGGAATCGCGGCGGGGACGTACCGCAGGTTCCTGAGGCGGAGCGGCGGGAGCGAGCGGAGCGGTCGGACCGACGCCGCCGGCACCGGTAGCGGGACCGCCCCGGGGTAGGTGCCGCCCGTCTTCCGGTTCGGCCGCGACTCGCGCTGGCCGAAGGCGACGAGCGCGAGGGTCGCGAGCAGCGTCGCCCCGACCGTGAGCCAGGCGACGAACAGCGCCTGAACCGGGCGCCACCCGAACGCGACCAGCCCGGCGACCGGCAGAGCGTCGGCGAGCAGGACCGACAGCGTCGCCGTTCGCCGTCTCGATGGCGAGTCGAGCACGCGCATGTGTCGAGGGGTCCGTCGGGTCGGTCGAAAACGGTTGCGGTCGCCCGTCCGCTACCGCCGGCCAACCCGCATCTCCATCGTCTGGCGCGGGTGGACCGTCAGCGACGGCTGCAGTTCGAGGGGGGTCTCGCCAACGTAGTCCAGGGTGAACCGGTCGGCGGTCGTCGCGAGAATCAGTTGGGCCTCCAGCATCGCGAGGTGCTTGCCGATGCAGTGGCGCGGCCCGCCGCCGAAGGGGAAGTACGCGAACCGCGGGCGGTCGGCGCGCCGGTCCGGCGAGAACCGTTCGGGGTCGAACCGCTCGGGCTCGTCCCAGAACCGCTCCGAGCGGTGGACGCCCCACTGCGGGAGCATCAGGGTGCCGTCTTCGGGCACCTCGTAGCCACTCAGTTCGACGGCGCCGTCCGTCGGCGTCCGGAACAGCGTGAACACGGGTGGGTACAGCCGCATCGCCTCGCGGACGACCCACTCGACGTACTCGAACTCCCGGACGTGCTCGAAGCCCGGGCGGTCGCCGTCCAGCACCGCGTCGACCTCCTCGTGGAACCGCTCGCGTGCGGTGGGGTGCTCCGACAGCAGGTACCACGAGTACGTCAGCGTCAGCGCGGTGGTGTCGTGGCCGGCCAGCAGCATCGTCATCAGTTCGTCTCGGAGCTGTTCGGGGCTCTGCTCGCCGCGCTCGCGAGCCCGCAGCAACACCGAGAGGAAGTCCATCGGCCCCTCGTCGGCCTCGGGATCGCCGATGGTCTCCATCCGGGCGGCCACGATCTCGTCGATGATGTCCTCCAGCGTCGAGACGGCCCCCTGGAACTCGGCGTCGTCCGGCGCCGGCACCCACTCGGGCATCGCGAACCGCAGCGGGTCGGGTTCGAACCGCGCGCCCAGCGGCTCCAGTTGCTCCTCGACGGTGCGGATGCGCGACTCCGGCAGTTCGACGCCCATCATCAGGTCGAGGATGACGTCGAGCGTCGTCCGGGTCATCGCGCGCTCGATGTCGACGACGTCGCCCCGCTCCCAGTCGGCGACCCGGGACTCGGCGTGGTCGGTGACGCGGTCGGCCATCCCCGACAGTCGGTCCATCCCGAACGCCGGGTTGGCGAGTTCGCGCTGCTGGCGCCAGGTGTCGCCGCTGCTGAGCAGCAGGCCGTCGCCCAGCAGGTCCCCGAGCGCGTCGTCCTGGAACGGCGGTTTCTCGAAGCGGTCGGCCTCCGAGACGAGCACGCGCTCGATCGCGGTCGGCTCGGTGACCATGTAGGTGTCCAGCGGTCCCATGTCGAATCGCGCGATGCCCCCGTAGCTGTCCTCCAGCGCGGAGATGAAGCTGAACGGGTCTGCCGCGTAGCGTCGCCCGTCGCCGAACAGCGGTTCGCCGGTCGGTCCCGGTGGAGCGTCGGCCATCAGCGGCCCTAGCGACCGCACCGGCAAGTATCGGTCGGTGGGGGCGACGTGGGCGGCCGAGGGGTCTCCGGGCCCCCGGACTGGGCCACCCGAAGGTTCTTGTGCTCGCCGCCGCGCGTTGTGTCCATGCCGATACAACGACGGACGTTCCTGGCAACGGCGGGGAGCGCGGCGCTGGCGTCGCTCGCGGGCTGTTCGAGCGTGTTTGGATCGGGCGGTGGGGGGGCCGGCGTCGCCGGCGAGACGCTGACGCTGACGACGACGACGAGCACGTACGACACGGGCCTGTTGGCAGAGCTCAACGCCCCCTTCGAGGATCGCTACGGCGTCACGGTCGACGCCGTCGCACAGGGGACGGGCGCGGCCCTGGAGACCGCACGCAACGGTGACTCAGACGTCGTGATGGTCCACGCCCGCTCGCTGGAGGACGAGTTCATGCGCGAGGGGTACGGCGTCAACCGGCGGGACCTGATGTTCAACGACTTCGTCATCGTCGGGCCCGAGTCCGACCCCGCTGGCATCGAGGGCAGCGACTCCGCGGCGGCGGCCTTGACCGCCATCGCCGAGAACGAGTCGCAGTTCGTCTCGCGGGGGGACAACTCCGGAACCCACACGAAGGAACTCGCCCTCTGGGACGCGGCCGACGCCGATCCCGGGGGTAACTGGTACCAGGAAACCGGCCAGGGGATGGGCGAGGTGCTGAACATCGCCGACGAGCAGGGTGCGTACACGCTGAGCGACCGCGGGACGTTCCTCAGTCAGCGCGAGAACCTCGACCTCGTGATTCTGGTGCAAGGCCCCATCGAGGACGGCCCGGACAGTCTGGCGAACCCCTACGGCGTCATGGCTGTCAACCCCGCCGTCCACGGCAACGTCAACTACCAACTTGCGATGTCGTACATCGGCTTCCTCACGAGCCCCCGGGGGCAGGAACTGATCGACGAGTACACCGCCAACGGCGAACAGCTGTTCTTCCCGCGGGCGCTGTCGGAGGACCCGGACTTCCAGCAGTACGTCCCGGAGGGCTGGAGCAGCGACGACTCCGAGTGATCGGCGTGTTCGTCCCGACCGCACCGCTCGCGACCGCCCCGTTCGACCCCGTCTACCTCCGGAGCATCGTCGTCGTCTCGCTGTACGTCAGCGGCGCCGCCGTCCTGGCGAGCACGCTCGTCAGCGTCCCGACGGCGCTGGTGCTGGGGTTCACCGACTTCCCGGGCAAGCGCCTCGTGACGGCGGTGATCAACACCGGGATGGGCTTTCCCAGCGTCGTCGTCGGCCTGGTGGTGCTGTTCGCCGTCTCGAACGAGGGGCCGCTGGGGTCGCTGAACCTCGTGTTCACGAAGGAGGCGATGATCATGTCGCAGTTCGTCCTGGCGACGCCGGCCATCACGGCGATCAGTCTCGCTGCCGTCTCCGGGGTCGACGACGGCGTCCGCGAGGCGGCGGGGGCGCTGGGCGGGACCCGCCTCGACGTCGCGCTGGTGACGATCAAGGAGGCCCGCTACGGCATCGCCACGGCGGTGCTGGCGGGGTTCGGACGGGCGATCAGCGAGGTCGGATCGGTGCTGATCGTCGGCGGCAACATCGCCGGAACCGACGGCGTCTCGAAGACCCGGACGCTGACGACCGCGATCCAGCTGGAGGCCCGGCAGGGCCGCTACGAGACGGCGATGGCCCTGGGTGCCGTGCTCGTCGTCCTCGTGCTGACGGTCAACGCCGCTGTGCTCCGACTCGGCGACGGGGGTGTGCTGCGGTGAGCCGCGCAGTCCCGCGAGGTCGCACCGCGCTCGCGGCGCAAGACGTGGGCTACGGGTACGGGACCGACCGCGTGCTCGACGGCTGTTCGCTGTCGGTCGCCCCCGGCGAGGTGGTCGTCGTCATCGGGCCCTCGGGGGTCGGCAAGACGACGCTGTTGCGCCTGCTCGGCCTGTTCGCGGAACCGGACGCCGGCACCGTCTCGGTCGACGGGCGGGACGCCTGGACCCGCGGGGAGCGCGAGCGTCTGGAACTCCGGCGACGGACCGCGACGGTGTTCCAGGACGCGAGCCTGTTCGACGGCACCGTCGCCCGCAACGTGGAGTACGGGCTGCGGGTGCGCCGCTCCTGGCGTGACCGGGCGAGCGACTGGCTGGGCTCGCTGGTCGGGTCTTCGGAGCCGCCCGCGGGCGTCCGGGAAGCCCTGGCGGTCGTCGGGATGGACGACCACCTGCACAGCCCTGCGGACTCGCTGTCCGGCGGCGAGGCCCAGCGGGTGTCGTTCGCCCGCGCGCTGGCGTACGACCCCGACGTGCTCCTGCTGGACGAACCGACCTCGGACCTCGACCCACGGAACACCGCGGTCGTGGAGGACGCCGTCGACGAGGCCCGGCGGCGCGACATCGGCGTCGTGCTGGCGACCCACGACATGCACCAGGCCGAGCGCGTCGCCGACCGCGTGGCCGTGCTGTTGGGCGACACGTTCGAGGAGGTCGGCCCCACCGACCAGGTGTTCGAGAAACCGGAGAGCGACCGGACGGCCAAGTTCGTCTCGGGGGAGCTCGTCTACTGATGGATCGGGGGTTCGAACCGCACCTGGCTGCCGGCGATGTCACGGTCACGGGACGGGACATCGCGGCGCTGCGGGCGGTCGATCGTCACGGCTCGCTGTCGGCCGCGGCCGACGCGCTGGGGCGCTCCTACGGCCACCTCCAGCGCCGCGTCGTCGAGCTGGAGGCGGCGCTGGGCGACCTCACGGCCCGGAGTCGCGGCGGGGTGGACGGGGGCGGCACGGAACTGACCGATCGCGCCCACGAGCTGGTCAGGCAGTTCGACCGGCTGGGCGCCGAACTGTCCGCGGCGACCAGCGTCACCGAGTCCGTGCTACCTGGCACCGTCGTCGCCCAGGACGGCGAACTCGCGACCGTCGACACCGCCGCAGGGGAGGTCACGGCCCGCGCGCCACCCGGCGCCGAGCGCGTGGAGGTGCTCGTGCGGTCCGACGCCGTCGTGTTGCTCCCCGCCGACGCCGCAGACTCGACGACGAGCCTCCGGAACCGCCTCCGCGGCGAAGTCGTCGCGATCGACGCCGGCGAGTCCGTCGCTCGCGTGACGGTCGCCGTCGGCGAGGGGGTCGACCTCGCGGCGGTGATCACGACGGAGAGCCGCGACCGACTTTCGGTCCAGACGGGGCGACCGATCGTCGCGGCGTTCAAGACGACGGCGGCGCGGGCGGTCCCCGTCGACGAGGCGGATGCCGGCGCCGACCGCGACTGACGCCGGCACTCACTCCACCCACAGCGTCTTGCGGTTGACGAACTCCCGGATGCCCGCGCCGGACAGTTCCCGGCCGTAGCCGGACTCACCGACGCCGCCGAACGGGACCCGCGGGTCGGACTTGACCAGCTGGTTGACGTAGACGCAGCCGGCGTCGATCTCGCGGCCGACGCGCCGACCCCGCTCGCGGTCCTCGGTCCAGATGGACGCGCCGAGGCCGAATTCCGTGTCGTTGGCGAGGGCGACCGCCTCGGCCTCATCGTCGACCTCGAAGACGGCAGCGACGGGACCGAACGTCTCCTCGTCGGCGGCGGGACAGCCGTCGGGGACGTTCGTCAGCACCGTCGGCGGGTAGAACGCGCCCTCGCGGTCGAGCGGCTGGCCGCCGGTTAGCACCTCCGCCCCGGCCTCGACGCTGGCGCGGACCTGCTCGTGGAGGTCGTTCATCAGGTCCGGGCGGGCCTGCGGGCCGACGTCGACGTCCTCGTCGGTCGGGTCGCCGACGGTCAGCGCTTCCACCTCGGCGAGCAGTTCGTCGAGGAACTCGTCGTACACGTCGGTGTGGACGACGAACCGCTTGGCGGCGATGCAAGACTGGCCGCCGTTGAGGTTGCGCGCCCAGGCGCCGGTCTCGGCGGCGGCCTCCACGTCGGCGTCGTCGAGCACGACGAACGGGTCGCTGCCGCCCAGTTCCAGCACCGTCTTCTTGAGGTTCGCCCCGGATGTCTCGGCGACTGCGCGCCCGGCTGGACCGCTGCCCGTGACCGTCGCGGCCTTCACGCGCTCGTCCGCCAGTACGCGGTCGACCCGATCCGAGCCGATCAGCAGCGTCTGGAAGGCACCCTCCGGGTAGCCCGCCTCCGCGAACACCTCCTCGATCGCCAGCGCGCACCCGGGGACGTTCGAGGCGTGCTTGAGCAGGCCGGTGTTGCCCGCGGTGAGATAGGGCGCCGCGAACCTGAACACCTGCCAGAACGGGAAGTTCCACGGCATCACCGCCAGCACCGGGCCGAGCGGGTCGTAGACGGTCTGGACGTCCGATCCGGGCGGACTCGGGTGGCCCTCCGGCGTGAGGTACTCGCTGGCGTGGGTCGCGTAGTGGTCGCAGACCCAGGCGCACTTCTCGACCTCCGAGCGGGCCTGCGCGATGGGTTTGCCCATCTCGGTCGTCATCGTGCGGGCGTACTCGTCGCACTTGTCGCGCAGGACCTCGGCGGCGTCGGCGAGCAGTTCCTCTCGCTCCCGGAGCGGTCGCTCGCGCCACTCCTCGTAGGTCGTCGCGGATCGCTCCAGAGCCGCCTCGACCTCGCGCTCGTCGTGTTCGTCGTAGGACCGTTCGACCTCGCCGGTCGCCGGATTGAGCACGTCCATGGTCGAGAGGACGGGTTCATCCCCGATGAGTGTTCGCCCGGAGGCGGTTCGGGGACTGCGAGCGGGGCTACACCTCGGGGGTCGGGACCTCGCCCTCGGCTGCCTCCCGCCAGGAGTGTTGGGGCTCCCAGCCGAGCAACTCGCGGGCCTTCGCGATGGAGTACGCCGAGTCGTCGCCCTCCACGGCGGCGTCGTCGGGCACCGCGCCGTAGTGGGTACCGAACAGATCGAGCAGCGGTCGCCCCAGGGCGTTGTCGCCGGCGACGCAGTTGACCGCCTCGTGGCCGGAGACGTCGGCGGTCAACGCGGCCGCGACCAGCCGCGCGACATCCCGGGCGTCGACGTACGACCAGAAGTTGCCCGCCCCGGCGGCGAGGTCCTCGACGTACGCCGGGTCCCGACAGGGGTACTCTCCCGGCACCTGAATCCAGGAGGGCCGCACCGAGACCACGGGGACGTCGTCCCGGCGGGCGACGGTCGCCCCGACCTCCTCGGCGACGACCTTCGAGAGGCCGTAGGCGTCCTCCGGTCGCAGCGGGTGGTCCTCGGTGATCGGCAGCGACTCGGGCAGCGGCGTCTCCGCGGCGAAGAAGAAGCCGTAGGCCCCGTCCGAGGAGGCCTGGACGACTCGTGCGCCGATCCGGCCAGCCGCGGTGAGGACCGCGTGGGTCGCGAGGGTGTTGTTGCGGTAGGTCTCGGTCCCGGTGTGGGTATCGGCGACCGGGATCGCGGCCCAGTGGACGACGGCGTCGGGGTCGAGTGCGGTGAGCGCGTCGAAGGTGGCGCCGGCGTCGGTCAGGTCCAGCGCGCGGTAGTCGACGGCGGAGTGGCCGTCGGCGCCGGGGTGGTCGCGGTCGAGGACCGTGACCCGGTGATCGTCTGCGAGACGGTCCACGATCCAGCGGCCGGACTCGCCCCGGCCGCCGGTGACGACGACGTGCATACCCGGGACTCGGACCCTGGCGTGCAAAGGCTGGCGGTCGGGGCGGGCGTCGCCGCGGTCTCGTGCGACAGTCGCGCGGCTGGGGCCACGCACCGACGCCACCTGCCGTCGTGGCGCCAGCAGGTAGTCGACCGCCACGCAGTCGGCGGGTGCGAACGACAGCGCGAGCGTCGATCTCACCGTCTCACGCGCCGAGTTGAAACTGACCGAGATCACCTATCTCCAGGCCGCAGAGGACGCCAGTGACGAAGAACTGGCCCGGCACCTCGGCGAGAACGCGCCCGCGGTCGACGACGGGCGTTTCAATCCAATCGCGCGTGACCGCCTTCTGATCAGCGCACGTCCGAACTGGAGGCCCTGGACAGCAGGAACACCGCGATCCCACCGAACAGAATCCCCAGTCCGAGCAGCACGGTCACTCCCGGGACGACGGCGTTCAGCACGCCGTCGAAGTCGGTCACCTCGATCACCGTCATCACGTCTCGATCGAGCACGATCGAGCGGGTGGTGTCGACGCCGTAGGTCACCGGGTTGAACCGGGCGAACGTCTGAATCCACCCCGGGAGCGTCTCCAGCGGGAGGAAGGCGCTGGAGAGGAACAGCAGCGGGAACTGCAGGAGGTTCGCCCCGATGATCGTCGACTCCTGATCGCGGGTGAGCACAGCCAGCGCGTTCGAGAACGCGACGAACCACAGCGAGAACAGCACGCCGACGGCCACGACCGCCACCCCGCCGAGGATGCCGGTCTCGATCTCGGCGCCGAGGACGACCCCCAGCACCAGGATGACCGTGATCTGGACCGCGATCCGGAACAGCTCCGCGGCGGTCTTGCCCAGGAACACGGCGGTCCGGTTCATCGGCGAGACGAGCACCTTCTCGAACATCCCGTTCTCGATGTCGTTGACCAGTCCGATCCCGGAGGTGATCGCCGCCGCCAGCGACACCTGAATTGCGATCGCTGGCACGAGGAACGTCTCGTAGCTGACCCCCGTCGGTCCGCGCCCGACCACGTCGCCGGCGACGTTGCCGAAGACCTCGGTGAACAGCACGAGGAAGATGATCGGCTGCGCCAGCGATACCACGAGGACGAACGGGTTCCGAACCGCCTTGAGGTTCCACCGCTTGAAGTTCACCCACACGTCCCCGAGAAACGAGTTGCCCGACAGCTCCAGCGAGCGGTCGGCACCGGGGGTGCTCATTCGGACACCTCCGCGTCGAGGGCCCGTGCCGTCGAGTCGCCGTCTCCGTCGGTCGGCGGCGCGCTCTCGCCGTCGGTGATCTCCAGGAACACGTCGTCCAGCGTCGGCGCGCGGACGTTGAACCCCGTCACCGTCAGCCCGGCGTCCCGGAGCGCGACGAGCAGGTCCGTCCCGTGCTGGCGGGCGCCTTCGGCGGTGACGCTGATCCCCGCCTCGGTCTCGGAGATTGGCGCGTCCGCGAACGCGTCGACGTTCCTGGCGACGGATGTCGCCCGCTCGGCGGCGGCCGGGTCGGCCAGTTCGATGTCGAGGACCTCGCCGCCGACGCGCCGCTTCAGCGCCGCGGGCGTCCCGTCGGCGACGATCTCGCCGTCGAGGATCACCGCCAGTCGGTCGCACAGCTGGTCGGCTTCCTCGAGGTACTGGGTCGTCAGGAAGATGGTAGTTCCGCGGTCGTTGATCCGCCGGAAGTACTCCCAGAGGCGGTTGCGGGCCTTCGGGTCGAGCCCGGTCGTCGGCTCGTCGAGGAACACGAGCGGCGGGCGGTGGACCAGCGCGGTCGCCGCGTCGAGGCGCTTCTTCATTCCCCCGGAGAACTCCTCGGCGCGCTTGTCGGCGACATCGGCCAGGTCGACCAGGTCCAGCAACTCGGCGACGCGGTCCGCGCGGTCGCTTCGGGGGACCCCGTAGGCCTCGCAGGCGAACCGGACGTTCTCGCGGGCCGTCAGCTCCTCGTCGACGCTGGTCTCCTGGGCCATGTACCCGATGGACTCCCTGACCTTCCGGGAGCGCTGCCGGACGTCGAAGCCGTTGACTCGGACCGCCCCCGCAGTGGGCGACAGCAGCGTCGCGAACACCTTGATGGCCGTCGTCTTGCCCGCGCCATTTGGGCCGAGAAACCCGAAGAATTCCCCCTCGTCGACGGTCATGTCGACCCCCCGAATCGCGGCCGTGCCGTCGCCGTACACCAGCTCCAACCCGTCTACGTCGATGGCCGCCGGGACACCCCCATCCGTGCGCACTGTGTGTCTGCGTGTCGTGGTCACAGCGGTGGTACGAGAGCGACCGGTATGTAAGTTCGACCCCGTTCGGCAGCAGCTGCTGCGATTTCCGTATCGTGGCGCCGAAACGTGCCGGGAACAAACCGAATAAATCCCCCCGGTGAGAGGCGTGACACATGGCGACAGCCGACACCACGGACGCCGCCTACGAGGAGCTCCTCGAACGGTACGAACGAATCTCCGCGATCAACGGCGCCTCGGGGGTGCTGGGCTGGGACCAGCAGACGATGATGCCCGACGACGGCACGCCGGCCCGCTCGGCACAACTGTCGGCGCTGTCGGGGATCAGCCACGACCTGATGACCGACGACGAGTTCGGCGACCTGCTCGACCAGCTGGAGGATGACGACCTCGACCCCGAGCAGGAGGCCGTGGTCCGGGAACTCCGGTTCCGGTACGACCGCGCCGTCGAGGTGCCCGAGGACCTCGTCCAGGAGCTGACCGAGACCTCCAGCGAGGCCAACCAAATCTGGCAGAACGCGAAGGCCGACGACGAGTTCGAGCAGTTCGCGCCGACGCTGGAGACCATCCGCGACCTCCACGTCGAGCGCGCCGAGCACATCGACCCCGACAAGAACCCGTACCTCGTCATGCACGAGGGCGGCGAGCGCGACATCCCCATCGAGAAGGTCGAGGACATCTTCGGGACGCTGCGGGAGGAACTCGTCCCGCTCATCGAGGAGATCAAAGAGAACGGCGACGACCTCCCCGCGCCGTTCGCCGAGCGCGGCCCCTACGACGCCGACAAGCAGGAGGAACTGTCCCGTGACGCGCTGGACCTGCTGAACTTCGACTGGGACCGCGGCCGCCTGGATGTCTCGCCGCATCCGTTCACCTCCGGCAACCAGTTCGACACGCGCATCACGACGCGGTTCCGCGAGGACGACTTCCTCGGGTCGCTGACGGCCTCCATCCACGAGTTCGGCCACGCGACCTACCAGCTCGGGCTCCCCCAGGAGGAGTTCGGGTCGCCGCTGGGCGAGTCCCGCTCGGCGGGCGTCCACGAGTCTCAGTCCCGGTTCTGGGAGAACCACGTCGGGCGCACCCGCGAGTTCTGGGAGCTGTTCCTCCCGCGGGTCAAGGAGCACTTCCCGGAACTGGAGGACGTCAGCGTCGACGAGGCCTACGCCGCGGTCAACCGCATCTACCCGGAGAACCTCATTCGCGTCGAAGCCGACGAACTCACCTACCACATGCACATCATTCTCCGGTACGAGATCGGGCGGTCGTTCGTCGAGGGTGACCTCAACGTCGACGAGATTCCGCAGGTGTGGAACGAGAAGATGGAGGAGTACCTCGGCGTCACCCCGGACACCGACACGAACGGCTGCCTGCAGGACATCCACTGGACCGGCGGCTTCGCCGCGTTCCAGGGGTACACCATCGGCTCCGTGCTGGCCGCCCAGCTCGACGCCGCGATGCGACGCGACATCGACGACGTCGACGAGAAGATTCGGAACGGCGAGTTCGAGCCGATGCTCTCGTGGATGCGCGAGAACGTCCACAGTCACGGCCAGCGGTACCGCGCCGACCAGTTGATCGAGGAGGCCACCGGCGAGCCGCTGACCGCGGAGTACTTTGTCGACTACGCGAAAGACAAGTTCACGGACCTGTACGGGCTGTAGGCTCAAACGGTTTATTCTCGGCTTCTTCCGGGAGCACGGCGCAGCGTGCGCCCGGAAAACTGTGAGAATAAACCGCATCAGACCTCCGTACAGACTTCGGTATGCGGGACGCAGACCTCCGTTCCCGACGAGCGGTTCCGCACCCACGCGGCGACGCGGGCCGCGCCGACCACACCGGTCGCGCCGATCAGACCGCCCAGCGTCAACGCCGGTGCCGCCGCCGTCGCCAGGAGCGCCAGCGGCAGCACCGACAGCGCCGCCATCAGCAGCGCGGTCTCGCCGAAACTGTACGAACCGACCGGGCCGCGCTGGGTGAGCGCGGGACGATCATTCGGTGTCATCACATGTGAAGAGAGGGGTGCCACCCCCATAAACATAATCTGAATTATATTTTTGTCCACGATGTTACCAAAGTGAATTTCACCAGAGACCGGCACAGTCGGCGGCTCTTCGGCTGAGACTCGATCACATGGTGTCCAAACGTTTTTGTGGGTAGCCGGAGTGGGTGTAGTCGACAGATGCTCGTTCTCGTCTCTGCCTGACCGGGCCACCGCGGCCCGTGCCGTCGCTCGGACAGCGACGGCCACGGATCGGGTGGCGCCGGCACGTCGTGCACCGATAGCCGACCGTCCACCCACAGACCACGCATGTCAGGACACGCGATACTCGCGAACAGAACAGACGACCCCCCTGCGACGACCGACGAACTCCGCGGCCTCGCCGAGACTGCCGGCTACACCGTCGCCGACGAGGTCACGCAGGTCCGTCCGGAAGACCCCGGGACGGACCTCGGCCGCGGCAAGGTCGAAGAGATAGCGACGCTGATCGCCGACGGCGACGCAGATACGCTGATCGTCGACGGCGGACTGACGCCGCAGCAGACGACGAACCTCGCCGCAGCACTCCCCGACGGGACCGGGGTGCTGGACCGGTACCGCCTCGTGCTGGAAATCTTCGCCGACCGCGCGCCGGACCGCCGCGCCACGCTACAGGTCGAACTGGCGACGCTGCGCTACGACCTCCCGCGCATCAGGGAGCACGACGACGAGCAGGCGATGAACCGCTTCACCGAGTCCGGAACACGCTACTACGACGTCAGGGACCGGATCGACGAACTCCAGCGGACCCTCGACGAACTGCCCGACCCGGCCGAGCAGTTCCGCGAGCGCCGTCGCGAGGAGGGGTTCGACCTCGTGACGCTGGCCGGGTACACCAACGCCGGGAAGTCGACGCTGCTGCACCGCATCGGCGACGACCTCGACCTCGAAGAGGTCGAACCGGACCACCCCGACGAGGACGCCGTCGCCGCGGTCGAGGACCGCCTGTTCGAGACCCTACAGACGACCACGCGCCGGGCGACCATCGACGGCCGGCCGACGCTCGTGACCGACACGGTGGGGTTCGTCGCGGACCTGCCCCACTGGCTCGTCGAGTCGTTCAGCGCCACGCTCTCGGAGGCCGCCGCCAGCGACGTGGTGGTGCTGGTCGCCGACGCCAGCGACCCGCCCGAGCAACTGCGAGAGCGTCTGGAAGTGTCGCTGGACGTGCTGGCGGGCCAGGGCGTCGACCGCGACCGCATCGTCACGGCGCTGAACAAGGTGGACCTGCTCGACGAGCGACAGCGCCGCGAGCGAGTCGCGGTCGCCGAAGAACTCGCGCCGACGGTCGTTCCCACGAGCGTCACCGAGGGCGAGGGACTGGACCGCGTTCGGGACGCGGTCGTAGCGCGGTTGCCGACCGATCGCCGGACGCTCAGGATGCCGAACTGCGACGACGCGATGGGCTTGGTCTCGCGGGCCTACGACCGCGCGACCGTCGAGGACGTCGACTACGGCGAGCGCGTCGAGATGACGGTCCGCGGTCGGCCGCGAGTGCTCGACAGACTGGCCGCCGACGCCGAGACGGTGGAGTGAGAACCCGTCTGAGCGAACAGGCGACACGGCCGCGACCCCCGAGACGACGTGTCGCACACCCGCTGCCCGTCCCGGGGCGAGCATCAGCGCACGCCGTCGTTGGTCCCGCCATCCCACTTCAACCCGCGCCGCCGCCTTGAGCACGTTTAAGGCCCGCCGGGAGTCAGTCCGAACCATGCAACCACGGGACCTCTCCTCGCACACCCCCTACGAGGCGGGCGGCGGCATCGAGGAGGTCGCGCGCGAACTCGGGCGCGACCCCGACGAGTTGATCAAACTCGCCTCCAACGAGAACCCGTTCGGCCCGGCGCCGGCGGCAGTCGAGGCCATCCACGAGACGGCCGACGGCGTCGACGCCTACCCGAAGGCCTCCCACGCCGACCTGACGGCGAAACTGGCCAACCGCTGGAGCGTCGACCCCTCCCAGGTGTGGCTCGGGAACGGCGCCGACGGCGCGCTGGACTACCTCGCGCGAGCCGTCTTCGATCCCGGCGAGGTGGCGCTGGTCCCCGACCCAGGGTTCGCCTACTACCCGATGTCCGTGCGGTTCCACCACGGCGACGTCGACACCTACCCCGTCGAGCGTGGCGGCGACGGCTTCGAGATGACCCCCGAGGCGGTGCTGTCGGCGTACGACGGCGAGCGCGCGGTGTACCTCACGACGCCGCACAACCCCACCGGCGCGGAGTTCACGCTCGCGGAGATTCGTGAAGTCGCCGAGCGGACCGACCCCGAGACGCTTGTGGTCGTCGACGAGGCCTACGGCGAGTACAGCGACCGTGAGAGCGCGGTCACCTTGCTCTCCGAGCGGGACGACGTGGCGGTCGTCCGGACGTTCTCGAAGGCCTACGGGTTGGCCGGGGTGCGGCTCGGCTACGCCCTCGTGCCCGAGGCGTGGGGCGACGCCTACACCCGGGTGAACACACCGTTCGCCGCCAGCGAACTGGCCTGCCGGGCCGGCATCGCCGCGCTGGACGACGACGAGCACGTCCGGAAGTCGGTCGAGACGGCGGCGTGGGCCCGCGAGTACATGCACGACCACCTCGACGCCCGCACGTTCGACTCCGGCGGGAACTTCGTCCTCGTCGAGGTGGGCGACGGGAGCGCCGTCGCGGAGGCCACGAAGCGGGCGGGCGTCATCGTCCGGGACACGACCAGCTTCGGCCTGGCCGACTGCGTGCGGATCACCTGCGGCACCGAGGAAGAGACCGAGACGGCCGTCGAGACGCTCAACGAGGTGCTCGCGGAGTGAGGCTCGCGCTGACCGGGACGCCCGGAACGGGCAAGACGACGGTGACCGACGGGCTGACCGACGGCGAGGACCCCGAGGTCGATCTGGAGCCGGTTCACCTCAACGACGTGCTCGAACGCGAGGGGCTGTACGAGGGCGTCGACGAGGGCCGGGACAGCTACGTCGCCGACCTCGACGCCCTCCGGGAGCACCTGGCGGGTCGCGACGACATCCTCGTGGAGTCGCACCTCGCGCACCACCTCGACGTCGACCGGGTCGTCGTGTTGCGCTGTCATCCCGAGGAACTCGTCGAGCGCCTCCAGGATCGCGGGGCCGCCGAGAGCGAGATCGAGGAGAACGCCGACAGCGAGGCGCTGGACGTGATCCTGGGCGAGGCCGTCCAGCGCCGCGGCCGGGACCGCGTGTACGAGGTGGACACGACCGACCGCTCGCCGACGGCGGTGGCCCGCGAGGTCGCCCGGGTCGCCGCGGGCGAGGTCGAACCGAGCGCCGGCACCGTCGACTTCACCGACTACCTATGACGCTGGACAGGCTCCGACCCCTCGCGACGCGGCTGCTCGACCCCTGGGTGGCCGCCGCCGACCGACTGGGGCTGACGCCCAACGGCGTCAGCGTGCTGGCGTTCGGGACCGCGATCGCGGCCGGCGCGAGTTTCGCGCTGGCGGGGGCGGGTGCCGAGGCACTGAGCGTCCCCGACCTCGCGGACCCGCTGTGGTACGCCGTCGGCGCGACGATGGTGGGGATAAACGGCTGGCTGGACCTGCTCGACGGGGCGCTGGCCCGCGAACAGGAGGTCGCCTCCGACGCCGGCGACCTGCTGGACCACGTCCTCGACCGCTACGCGGATATCGTCATCGTGGCGGGGCTGGCGGCGGGCGTCGGCGGCGCGACCGGGTACGCGCTGGGCTTCGCGGCGGTCACCGGTGTGGTGATGACCTCGTACCTCGGCACGCAGAGCCAGGCGGTGGGGCTGGACCGCGTGTACGGCGGCCTCGTCGGGCGGGCGGACCGCCTCGCCATCATCGGGCTGGTCGGGTTCGCGAGCGCGGCGGTCCCGGGCGCCGTCGCGGGCGGCCTCGGTCTCGTCGGGTGGCTGCTCGTCTTCCTCGCCGTCGTCGGCCATCTGACTGCCCTCCAGCGGTTCTGGGGCGCCTGGACCCGTCTCTAGGGGCGTGCATTTTAAGCGGTGGCGCACAGAACACTTGGGTATGGTTCAGTGTGAGATGTGTGGTGCCGAGACGTCGACTCCCAAGACCGTGAAGGTCGAAGGCGCGGAACTGGACGTGTGCGACGAGTGTTCGGACTTCGGGACGGAGGTCAAGACGGAGTCGACCAGCACGACATCCACGAAGTACTCCACGGGTAGTTCCGGTGGGTCGAGCGGCTCGTCCGGGTCGTCCGGGTCGTCGTCGGCCGGCGGCGGGGGGTCCGCCTCGGGCGGGTCGAGCCGGCGGTCGGACATGTTCGACGACATGGACGAACTCGCGCAGGACTACGACGAACGGATTCGGTCCGCGCGCGAGGACCGCGGGCTCTCGCAGTCGGACCTGGCGAACGAACTCAACGAGAAGGCGAGTTTGATCCGCAAGCTGGAGCGCGGCGAGACGCTGCCCTCGGACTCCGTTCGGTCGAAACTGGAGCGGTTCCTCGACGTCGAACTGTCGGCCGGCGGCGGCGGCGGTGGCGAGGCCGACGAGTGGAGCAGCGACGACGACGCCGGGACGACGACGCTGGGCGACGTGGTCCAGCGAAAGGACTGACCGCTCGGCCGCGGACGGCCCCACCTGCTGTCGCCCACCCACAGTTTTGCGCGTGGCACAATCCCCAAGAGTCCCGACCGTCTACCGGGGGCGATGAGCGACTTCCGCTTCGAGACCGAACTCGCCGTTCGGTACCGCGACCTCGACCCGCTGGGCCACGTCAACAACGCCGTCTACGCCTCCTACATGGAGCAGGCTCGCACTCGCTACCTCAAGCGCGTTCTGGGCACCCCGCCGGCGGACATCCAGGCCGTCATCGCACACATCGAGATCGACTTCCGCCAGTCGATCGAGGGCGACGACGACGTGGTCGTCGGCGTCCGCACCACGGGGTTCGGCGACTCCTCGATCACGATGGAGTACGAGATCAGCGCCAACGGGACGCTGTCGGCGACCGGGGAGACGGTGATGGTCGCCGTCGACGAGGCGGGGTCACCCGTGCAGGTCCCCGCGGACACCCGGAGGGCCATCCGGGAGTTCGAGGGCCACCTCGCCGTCGAAGAATAGCCAAACCGAGCCTTCAAGAGCGGTCGGCTCCGACGACTCCCCCGTGCGACTGGAGAACACGTTCATCGGCGCCGACGGGGTGGGCGAGAAGACCGAGCGCCGCCTCTGGCGGCAGGGCGTGACCCGCTGGGCGGAGTTCGATCGCTCGGTGCTGGGTGGCAAGCGGGGGCGCAACGTCGAGCAGTTCGTCGCGACCGCCCGCGAACGCCTGGCCGACGACGACGCAGCGTACTTCGACGCGACGCTGCCGTCGGGCGAGCGCTGGCGCCTCTACGAGAACTTCGCGGAGACGACGACCTTCTTCGACATCGAGACCACGGGCCTCGATCAGGAGCGAGACCGCGTGACGACGGTCACCTTTCACCGCGACGGCGACACCACGACGCTGGTTCGGGGTGACGACCTCACCGCCGGCGCGATCCGCGAGCAGTTCCGCGAGAGCGACCTGATCGCGACGTTCAACGGCAAGCGCTTCGACGTCCCGTTCCTGGAGACCTCCTTCGACCTCTCGGTCGACGTGCCGCATCTGGACCTGATGTACACCTGCCGGAAACTGGGGCTGTCGGGCGGGCTGAAGGAGATCGAGACGGAACTGGGACTGGACCGGGACCGACCGGACCTCTCTGGGCGGGACGCCGTTCGCCTCTGGCGCGAACACGAACAGGGGCGGGACGGCGCTCTGGACACCCTGGTCGAGTACAACCGCGAGGACACCGAGAACCTCCGGCGGGTCGTCGAACGGGTCACCGACGACCTCCACGAGCAGGTGTTCGAGCAGGCGCGACGGGGCGAGGACTGACCGCGGTCAGTTCACGTCTCGTCGACGGCCGCTGCGATCGCCGGCACCACTTCGGTGGCGTCGTCGCGGAACGCGTGCGCCGCGCGGTCGGCGTAGCGGGTCTCCTCGCGGTTGACGATCGCCAGCGTCGCGTCCCAGGCCAGGGCGCGCTCCGGCAGCGACGCGGCGGGTTCGACCGTGAGCGACGAGCCGACGACCAGCAGGATGTCCGTGGTCTCGACGAGCGTGCGGGCCTCCCGGACCGCGTCGCTCGGCAGGGCCTCACCGAACAGGACGGTGTCGGGCTTGCACACGCTCCCGCAGTCCGGACACCGCGGCGGCGACTCGGGGGCGAGGCGGTCGCCGGCCTCCGCGACCGGCTCCGCGTGGTCACACCCCTGGCAGACGGCCGTCTGGCCGGCGCCGTGGAGGTGGACGACGCGCTCGGAGCCGGCCCGCGAGTGGAGGCCGTCGACGTTCTGGGTGACCACGGCGTCCAGCTGGCCGCGCCGTTCCAGGTCGGCCAGCGCCTCGTGTGCGGGGTTCGGGTCGGCGTCGTCGAGCATCTCCTCGTGGAGCGCCAGCCAGTTCACCCAGAACGATGCCGGCGCGGCCCGGAACCGACCGATAGACAGCGCCTCGCGGTCGTGCTCGTCCCAGATGCCGCCCTCGCTCCGGAAATCGGGAATCCCCGACCCGGTGCTGACGCCGGCGCCGGTGAACGCGACGGTCCGGTCGGCGGCGGCGATGTCGGCTGCGAGGTCCTCGATTCCGGGCACGGTCACACCCGCTCGACGATGGTCGCGATCCCCTGACCGAAGCCGATGCACATCGTGCACAGGCCGTAGTGCGCCTCGCGACGCTCCAGCGCGGCGACGAGTTTCGTCAGCAGCGCTGCCCCGGTCGCCCCCAGCGGGTGGCCGTGGGCAATCGCGCCGCCGTCGACGTTCGTCCGCTCCCAGTCGGCGCCGGTCTCGGCCAGCCACGCCCCGACGACGGAGGCGAACGCCTCGTTGACCTCGAACAGGTCGATGTCGTCGATGGACATGTCCGCTCGCTCCAGCACCTGCTCCGTCGCCGGAATCGGCCCGGTGAGCATGATGACCGGGTCGACGCCGACGACCGCCTGCTCGACGATCCGAGCCCGCGGCTCCCAGTCGTGGGCCTCGCAGGCGTCCTCGCCGGCAACCAGCGTCGCCGCCGCGCCGTCGACGATGCCCGAGGCGTTGCCGGGGTGGATGACGCCCTCGCCCTCGTCGCGGAACGCGAGCGGCAGTTCGCCCAGCGACTCGACGGTGGAGTCGGGGCGCGGGTGGCCGTCGCGTTCGACGGTGATGGGGTCGCCGTCCAGCGCCGTCTCGACGGAGACGACGCTGTCGTCGTAGTGGCCGGCGTCCCACGCTGCCCGCCAGCGGTGCTGGGAGTCGACGGCGAGTTCGTCCAGTTCCCGGCGGGTCAGGTCCCACCGTTCGGCGATGCGCTCGGCGCTCTCGCCCTGCTGGACGTACTCGCCGTAGCGCTCCTGGTAGGACTCCGACAGCGACCCCATGTCCGAGAGCATCGGTTCGCGGGTCATGTGTTCGACGCCGCCGGCGACCGCGACGTCGTACGCGCCGGACTGGACGCCCTGCGCGGCGAAGTTCACCGCCTGCTGGCCCGAGCCACACATCCGGTTGAGCTGGACGCCCGGGACGCCGTCGTCCCACCCCGCCACGAGCGGCGCCAGTCGCGCGATGTTTCCGCCCTGGGCGCCCTTCGGCGTCACGCAGCCGTAGATCACGTCGTCGACGACGGTCGGGTCGAGGTCGAGTCGATCCGCCAGGGCCGTCAGCGGGGCCGCCGCGAGGTCCTGCGGGTGGGTGTCGCGGAACGCGCCGTCGCGGTCACCGAACGGCGTCCGCACGGCGTCGACGATGTAGGCCTCGGTCATACCCACGGAGAGTCGACGACGCGTCTTGGTTCTGTCGGGGATCGGTGAGGTGGCGATCACCCCTTCAAGCCCCCACCGAGAACGGAGGCCATGGATGCCCCCGAGTCCATCGGCGACGCCACGCTCGCACGGGCCGTCGACGCGTCGATGGACGGGGTCGCCGTCCTCGGCGCCGACGGCGACTTCCGGTACGTCGACGATGCACACGCGACCATGCACGGCGTCGAAGACGACGGCCCCGGCATCGCCACCGACACCGTCGGCAGCATCTTCGACCGCTGCGCGACGACCAACCGCGAGCGGGCCGGTGCTGCGTTCGAGCTGACGTTCGACCGCATCTGACGCCGCCGCCCCGCCACCCACCGACGGAAACGAACAATCCGTTTCTGGTGGACTGTCTCGAACCTTTTTTAGGGTGGTACGTCAAACTGTCGCACGTCATGGTCGACAGAGACGACCTCCGCGAGCAGATGATCGAGGCGTTCGAAGGTGCCGACTACCCGATTTCCAGCCCGATGGACCTCGTGCCGGCGCTGCCGGACGGTCCCGGCACGCGGTTCGAGTCCGGCGACTTCTCGATGACGGCGATGGAGCTGAACACGAAGCTCGGCGGCGGCGAGTTCCCCTACGACTCCGCCGAGGCCTTCGTCGACGACGTGCTGGAGCAGCTGGACGACCAAGACCTGCTCTGAGCGGTCCGGCGACGGACTAGCCCGCAGTTTTCGGCTCTCGACCTCTTCCCCGAGCCGTCGGCTCGAAACGATCGCGGGGCCGCCGGTGTTCAGGCGGGTCTCACAGTTTCTCGGCGATCCTCTCGACGGCGACGACGAACCGGTAGACCAGCGACAGGAGGAACGCCGAGACGGCGACTCCCGTCAGCCAGAACAGCGCGGCCAGCGGCGCCGTCGGGGCCCCACCGTAGAGGACGACGTACGCGGCGGCGACGACGGCCAGTGCGACGACCAGTGCGGCGAGCCAGACCGGGACCTCCTGCCGGGTGTTGCGACCGTTCACGACCGAAGGGTCGAGCCTGGCCCCCGTAAACCGACCACCTCGGTGAAACGCGGGTTTCAGGTTGCTGGGGGGCCCCGTCGGGATCGCCCACTCCGCCCGCGTGTCGTCGCTCACTCCTCGGCCAGCGCCGACACGAGCGTCTCCTCGGAGTACTGGGTTAGCGGGTGGTCCGCGTCCAGTTCCCGGTCGATGACGAACGTCGAGTCGGTGCGTGCGACGGCGTCCAGTTCCTCGAAGTCCGAGACGAGGCGCTCGACGTCGTTGCTGTCGGGCAACCGCGCCAGCGCGATGAAGTCAGTCCCGCCCATCGTGAAGAACACCTTCGTCACGCCCTCGATTTCGGCGATGGCCCGGCCGCTGTCCTCGTGGTAGCGGTCGTTCTGCAGGAACACCTCGACGAGAACGGTCACGTCCAGGCCGAGTTCGTCGAGGTCGACGTCGAGCCGATCGTTCGCGATCACCCCGTCCTCGCGGAGGTTGTTGAGTCGGTAGTGGATGGTCGATATCGGAACGTCGGTCGCCTCGCTCAACCGCTCGATGCTCGTCGTCTCCAGGTCTGCCACCGCCTTCAGGATGCGGAGGTCCTTCTCGTCCATGCGACCGTTCCGGGCCGTCTGTTCGAATGAGTTTCGAATCTCGTCTCGTTGTGGGTGATACCTTCGGAAGTGTTCCGGGAGTCTCGAACTCCGGTCGAGAGAGTGCCGCTGTGGTGCCACCCTTGTCCATCGGGAGTGTACGACGGACACCGATGGTTCGCTCACGCTTCTCGTTGCCGACCGTCCCCGCCGGCGTCGCCGTCGTCGCCCTCGGCGTGCTGTGGGGGGCCGGCTTCCCCGCCATCGACGCCGTCGTCGCCGAACTGCCCCCCTTGGGCGCGGCGGGGCTCCGCTACGCCGTCTCCGGGTGTATCGTGCTCGCGTACGCCGCCGCCACGGTCGACCGACTCTTGCCGCGGTCCCTCCGCGAACTCCTCGGGGTCGTCGTCGTCGGGACGTTCGTCTTCTGCGGGTACCAGGCGGGCCTGTACCTCGGTACCGAACACGTCACCGGAGCGACGGCGGCCGTCGTCACGACGACGTCGCCCATCGTCGCCGCACTGGTCGCAGTCCCGGTCCTCGGTGAGTCTCGTGGACGTCTCGACGCGCTCGGGTTCTGTTTCGGTGGTCTCGGCGTCGTCGTCCTCGCGGGGCCGTCGCTGGGCGGCGGTAGCGTCTCGGCGACGGCCCTCGGCGTGGGGATGGTGTTCGTCGGGACGGCGCTGTTCGCGGTCGGGGCCGTCACCGTGCAGGTGTTAGACGGCGGCCTGCCGACGGTGGCCCTGCAGGGGTGGGCGATGGTGCTCGGCGCGGCACTGCTGTTCGTCGGCGCCGCCGCCCGGGGGGAACCGCTCCCCGACGTGACCGCCATGTCGCCGGTCGGACTCGCCTCGCTGACGTACGTCATCCTCGTCGCCGGCGCCGGCGGCTACCTGATCTACTTCCAACTGGTGAGCCGAATCGGGGCGACCGAGACGACGCTGGTCGCGTACCTCGAACCGCTCTCGGCGACGCTCGTGTCGGTGCTGCTGTTCGGCACCTCGCTGGGCCTCCGGACGGTCGTCGGGTTCCTCGCGGTCGCCGCCGGGTTCACCCTCGTCAGTCGCGAGACGGTCCGGCGGACCGTCGCCGAACTCCGCTCGACGCGCGAGGGTGCGACGGCGGGTCGGCCGAGCGACGACTGAGCCTGCTCAGAGCCGCCGCTCGATGAAGTCGACCAGAATGCGGTTCTGGCGGATGCGCTGGTCGGTGTCCGTCGAGCCGTGGCCCTCCTCGCCGAGCTCGTGGTACTCGAAGTCGCCATCTTCGCCCTCCTCCCAGCCCATGTCCGCCAGGGCGTCGCGGAACAGTCGCGCCTGGGAGATGGGGCAGCGCGGGTCGTTCACGCCGTGGATGATCGAGATGGGTCGCTCCATGTTCTCGACGTGGGTGATCGGCGAGCGGTCGCGGTAGAACTCTGCGTTCTCCTCGGGGTCGCCGAGTTGCTCCTCCAGCGTGGACTTGAAGTGCGGCATCGACTCCTCGTACAGCCGCTGGAGGTCGGTGATGCCGACGATGGCGACGCCCGCAGCCCACTCCTCGGGGTACATCGTCAGCTGGCAGAACGTCGAGTAGCCGCCGTAGGACCCGCCGGCGACGGCGACGCGGTCCTCGTCGATCCGATCCAGGCCCTTGAGGTAGCGGCCGGCTTCGGCGATGTCGCCCTGTTCGGCGCCGCCCCAGTCGCCGTGGACGGCGTTCTTGAACTCCCGGCCGCGACCCGTCGAGCCGCGGTAGTTGGGCGAGAAGATGCTGTACCCCTGCGAGAGGATGTACTGGGTGAACGCGCCGAAGTTCCGCAGCGTCTGGGCGTGGGGCCCGCCGTGGACCATCACGATGGCCGGCGACGGCCGCTCGCCGGAGTCGTACAGCAGGCCGTCGATCTCGGTGCCGTCGTGGGACTCGTAGGTGACGTACTCGGCGTCGACGAAGTCGTCCGGGTCGAACTCGCCGTACTCCGCGGAAACGACGGTCTCGGTGTCGCCCGAGTCGAGGTCGTAGGTCACGAGCGACTGGCGGGTCGCGGCGGTGCCAAAGGCGGTCAGCACCTCGCCGTCGGCGGTGAACGTGCCGGTGGTGCCCAGCCCCGCCGCCCCAGCGACGCCGTCGGGCAGGTCGAACTCTTCGCCGTCGTCGTCCGGATCGGTGTACCGGACGGGGACGATCGAGCAGCCCCGGGTTCGCATCCCGAGGACGTCACCGTCGGGGGTGAAGCCGATGGCCTGCTCCTCGTACTCACCGGGGCCGTACCACGTCACGTCGTCCGCGTCGAGGTCGTAGACGCCGACTCGGCCGCGGTCGGCGGCGTTGTCGGCCACGAGCAGGCGGTCACCGTCCCAGTCGCTCGGGCCGCTCTCGGTGCCGACCTCTCCGAGTTCGAGGTTCCGCGGGTTCGACCCGTCGGCGTCGGCGACGTAGGTGTCGCGGTTCTCCATGTCCGCCGTCTCGTTGGCGATGTAGGCGATTTGGTCGCCCTCCGGGCCGTAGACGGCGTTCCAGACGGGGTGTTCGTACTCGGTCAGCTGCTCGATCTCGTCGGCGTCGAGGTCGTAGCGGTAGAGGTTCATCTGCTCGCCGGCGGTGCTGCTGAAAAGCAGGTACTCGCCCGAGGGATCGACATCGTGGAGGACACACTGGCCGTCCAGCGTGACGAGCGCCTCGCGCTCGCCGTCCATGTCCATGGCGTGGATGTCGTTCTGCTCGTCGCCGCCCTCGTCCTCGTGGAAGTAGACGCGCTCGCCGTCGACGCTCCAGGCAAGCGGGTAGCGGGCGTTGCGGGGGACGTTGCCGTCGCTGAGTTGCTCTCGCTCGCCCGTCTCCAGGTTCTGGACGTACAGTTCGATGCGTCCGGTCTCGTCGTAGTAGAACGCGACGCGGTCGCCGTTCGGCGAGACGACGGGGTTGTAGAAGTCGGGGAGGCGGATCAGGTCTTCGAGCGGGAACTCCGTGGCGGATGCCATGTCCGTACCTGCGCGGACTGTCACTTGGCTGTTGTGAAAGCGGTCGGTGAGGGGCGGCCTCAGTGCGGCCCGTCGCCGCCGGCCTTGGGCGCCAGCAGGCGCGCGGGGTGGACCGTCTCGCGACCGGCGAGCGCCGCCAGTTGCTCCGTGCAGGAGACGCCCTCGGCGACGAGCCGGCGGTCCGCGTCGAGTTCCGCGACCAGTTGCTCGCCGACATCGACGCTCAGTTCGTAGTACTCGGACTTGTAGCCGAAACTCCCGGCCATCCCGCAGCACTCCACCGACGTGGTGGCGACGTCGAAGCCCGCCCGATCGAGCACTTCCTCGGCGTGGCCGGCGACGCCGACTGTCCGGGCCTGACAGTGGGGGTGGTAGTGAACGCCTTCGCCAGCGCCGTCCGCGAGCGCGTCGGCGTCGGCGCCGTTCTCCAGCAGGCCGTGGACGTACTCCAGCAGGCCGAACGTCGCGTCGGCCAGTCGTTCCGCGGAGGCCTCGGGAAGGAGGTGGGCGGCGTCTCCGCGGAACAGCGCGAGGTCGCTCGGTTCGATGACGACGATTCGGCGGCCCTCGTCGATGGGGACCGTCAGCGACTCGTAGGTCTCGCGGGCGTTGGCGCGGGCCGTCTCGACCATCCCCTGCGACAGCGGCGCGCGTCCGCTCTCCGTCGGGGCGGCGAGGTCGACGGCCACGCCCAGCGCCTCCAGCAATCTGACGGCGGCCTTCCCCCGCTCAACGCGGGCGTAGTTGGTGTATGGGTCGGGGTACAGCACGACGCGCTCGCGGGGGTCGGTCACGTCGCTCTCGCGAGCGTCGTGCCAGTCGACCAGCGTCTCGCGGCTGAACGACGGGAGCTCGCGCCGGCGGTCGATGCCGACCCACCGATCGAGCGCCTGCCGGATCGGACCGAGTTCGGCCAGCCGGTTCGACAGCGGCGCGGTCGCGCTCCCCAGCCGCAGCAGCGTCCCGGCGTTGCCGAACGCGCGCTTTCCCAGCGGCGCCCCCTCGGGTTCGGCGTCGGGAGTCAGGCCGTCGACGAGGAAGTCGAATTCGCGGTCCTCGGCGCCCGCTCGGTTGACCCGGTCTCTGACCACGGTGTTGATCCACGGGATGTCTATCTTCACCGGGCAGGCCTCGACGCAGCGCGAACAACCGGTACAGAGGTCGGTGAACTCGGCGGCGCTGTCCTGGCCGTGGACGCCGGCCTCCCACCCGGTGGCGATGCCGCCGGAGTACGTCTCGCCGCCGAAGCCGTGGCCGCCGACCGCCTGGAAGTTCGCACAGGCGTTCGAGCAGGCGCCACAGCGGATGCAGTACAGCGTCTCGCGCAGGTCCGGGTCGTCGCGCATCTCGCGGCGGCCGTTGTCCAGCAACACGAGGTGGAACTCTCGGTCGTCGGCGCTGTCGGGGGCGAGCGGCGTCTCGTCGTCGAAGTTCAGGGTCGGCGAGTCGGTCGGCGGGGTCAGCAAGGAGACGTACTGCGAGATGGCCTGGCCCGTCGCGGCCCGCCCGATCAGTTCCACGAACGGCTGGAGGTCCGCGACGCTGGGTATCAGTTTCTCGATGCCGGCGACTGCGACGTGCGTGTCCGGCGTGACCGCGCACTTGCGGGCGTTGCCCTCGTTGGTCACCAGCGCGATCGAGCCGCTCTCGGCGACGACGAAGTTCGCGCCGGTCATCCCCACGTCCGCCTCGCGGATGCGCTCGCCCAGTTGGTCCCGGGCGAAGGCGGTCAGTTCCTCGGCGGTCTCGAACGGCTCGTCGGGGTCGAACCGCTCGGTGAACAACTCGGCGATCTCCTCGCGGGTCAGGTGCATCGCCGGGCCGACGATGTGGGAGGGCGTGTCGTCGGCGACCTGCAACACCCACTCGCCGAGGTCCGTCTCGTGGACGTCGACGCCATTGCGTTCGAGGTGGTCGTTGACGTCGATCTCCTCGGTGGTCATCGACTTCGACTTCACCACGGAGTCGGCGTCGCGGGACTCACAGACCGCCGCGACGTAGCGGTTCGCGTCGGCGGCGTCGTCGGCGACGTACACCGTACCGCCGTTGTCCTCGACGGACTCCCGGACGGTCTCGATCAACTCGGGCAGTCGTTCGATGGCGTCTTCCTTGATTTCACGAGCGCGGGTCCGCAGGGCCTCGTGGTCCTCGTGAATCTCCGTCGCGGCCCGCCGGTTCTGATTGAGCAGCCCGGCGTTTTCGCGGACGGCGTCGCTCTCGGTCGCAAGCAGGTCGCGGATGTGCGCCGCCGTCGCCGCGCGGTCGTCGGCGGCCATCAGCGATCACCCACCAGCAGCACCGCGACCTCGCCTGGCCCGTGGACTCCCTGGACGAACTTCCCCATGTCCGCCGTCGCGCTCGCTCCGGTCGCGAACACGACGCTCTCACCTGCGGGCAGCAGCTCGCCCAGGCGCTCGAAGGCGCCGTCCAGGTCCACGATGTCGCTCGCCCGGACGACGGCGACGTGCCGTTCCGGGTAGAGGCTGACCGGTTCGTCGCCGCCGGGGCGGGAGCGCACGGCGACGCTGCCGTACTCGGCGACACCGAACTCGGCGGCGGTGACGCCGGTCCGGGCCGCCGCGACGTCGTCGGCGCTCGGTGCCGTCTCGACGTCCGCGGGCGCGTCCGACAGCGAGAGGTCGGGGAACGGCAGTTCCGCGCCGACCGCCGGCGTCTCGACCAGCTCCGCGAGGTCCGCGCCGAACGACGCCCCAGTGGTCTCGGAGACGGCGACCCCCGCGCCCCCCAGGGAGGCAACGAACGCGTCGGCGTCCGGTTCCGTGTCACTCGTGCTCATGGGGCGAGATTGGCGCGCCGGCACTTGAATCGTCCGTCGGAGGCGATGCCGGTGACCTGGCGTCACCCGTGGCCGTCCCGTCGCCGACCGCGAGGCTCGACCTGGGACGGCGCGACGATCGCGGAGTTGCGGATTCCGGGTATTTTCTCCGCCATTCTCTAGAAATCTCCATTTACAGGGGGAAGATATATCTGTAGTCGGACTCCTGACCTGTACAATGGTTTCAAATACCAAACGGGCGGAGACCGACGGCGAACATTCGAGCGACTCCGGATCGGCCCGGCGGACGTTCCTGAAGGGCGGAGCGGTGGCGACGGTGGCCGGGCTGGCCGGCTGTTCGTCGATCTTCGGTGGCGGCAGCACCGTCACGCTGCAGCTCAACTCCCCCGCATCCGAGGGGACCGTTCACGGTGACGCGGGGGCGTGGATCGGCGATATCGTCGAGGACGAGACCGGCGGGGATGTCGAGATCGAGCCGTTCCGCAACAGCGAGCTGGGTGGCCAGATCGAGTCCATCGAGGGGGTCTCCTCGGGCTCGCTTGACATGTACGTCATCCCGTACGCCCTGACCGGGACCCAGTACCAGCCGGCACAGGTGTTCGACGCACCGTACCTGTACGACCCCGAGAATCCCTACGAGGACATCTACGAGAAAACCGATCCCAACAACTCCGATGTCGCCTCCCAGTTGATCGAGAACCTGGCCGAGGAGACGAACATCCGCTCGGTCGGGGCGGTCGTCCAGGGCACGCGGCGGTGTAGTCTCACCGTCGACGGCGGCGAGGATGACTATCCGACCAACCCCGAGGAGATGAGCCAGTACCTGTTCCGCGCGGTGCCGATCGCGATGTACTCGGAGACGCTGAAGGCGCTGGGCCCCGAGACGACCGACGTGGACGCCTCCGAGCTGTCACAGGCGCTGTCGACGGGGTCGGTCCAGGGTCAGGAGAACCCCTACAACATCATTCGCGGCCTCGGGATGTACGAGAACCAGAGTCACATCCTGGAGACGAACCACATGCACTCGCCGCTGGCGATCATCATCAACGAGGGCGTCTGGCAGGACGAACTGTCCGGCGCACAGCGGGACATCTTCTACGACGCAGTTCAGGAGATTCAGCCGCGCGCCAGCGAGACTCTCAACGAGAACCTGGAGGGGCACAAACAGTTCATGCGGGACAACGGTCTGACGATCGTGCCGCCGGAAGACCTGGAGATGGACGCGTTCCGGTCGGCCGCTCGCTCGCGCATCCGCGAGCAGTTCCCCGACCTGATCGACACTATCGAGGGCCTCCACGGCAACGGTTACCCGGCCTGACGGCCACCGGTTGACAGCCCCCGCTCCGTCGCGGGCGGTGACCGCGAGTGGGTGACCTCGTTCGGTGAAGGCGCCGACCGCCACTCACCCACGTTTCCCGTCTAAACCCGGCAAGAACGGCGGGTAGTCCCCGGGAGTGTGGGGAAAACTCTTTACATATCGAAACTCTGCTTCAGAGCATGGTTTCGCATACCAATGAATCAGAGGACGTGGGTAGTCCTAAAGGAGATACGTCGGCGACCGGGCGGCGGACGTTCCTGAAAGGTGGGGCGGTGGCGACGGTGGCCGGGCTGGCCGGCTGTTCGTCGATCTTCGGCGGCGGCAGCACCGTCACGCTGCAAGTGAACTCCCCGGCTGCGGAGGGCTCGGTCCACGGTGACGCAGGGGAGTGGATCGGCGAGATCGTCGAGGACGAGACGGGTGGGGACGTCGAGATCGAGGCGTTCCGTAACAGCGAACTCGGCGGCCAGATCGAGTCCATCGAGGGGGTCTCCTCGGGCTCGCTGGACATGTACGTCATCCCGTACGCCCTGACCGGGACCCAGTACCAGCCGGCACAGGTGTTCGACGCGCCGTACCTGTACGACCCCGAGAATCCCTACGAGGACATCTACGAGAAAACCGATCCCAACAACTCCGACGTCGCCGCGGACGTCATCGAGAACCTGGCCGAGGAGACGAACATCCGCTCGATCGGTGCCGTGGTGCAGGGGACGCGGCGGTGTAGTCTCACCGTCGACGGCGGCGAGGACGACTACCCGACCAACCCCGAGGAGATGAGCCAGTACCTGTTCCGCGCGGTGCCGATCGGCATGTACTCGGAGACGCTGAAGGCGCTCGGTCCCGAGACGACCGACATCGACTTCTCGGAGGTTCCGCAGGCGCTGTCGACCGGCTCGATTCAGGGTCAGGAGAACCCCTACAACATCATCCGCAGCTCCAGCATCTACGAGAACCAGAGTCACATCCTGGAGACGAACCACATGCACTCGCCGCTGGCGATCATCATCAACGAGGGCGTCTGGCAGGACGAACTCTCCGGCTCGCAGCGGGACATCTTCTACGATGCAGTTCAGGAGATTCAGCCCCGGGCCACCGAGACCCTCAACGAGAACCTGGAGGGACACAAGCAGTTCATGCGGGACAACGGTCTGACGATCGTGCCGCCGGAGGACCTGGAGATGGACGCGTTCCGGTCGGCCGCCCGCTCGCGCATCCGCGAGCAGTTCCCCGACCTGATCGACACTATCGAGGGCCTCCACGGCGACGGTTACCCCGCGTAGGAATCGATGCCCTACCACATATTCGACCGGATAGAGAGAGGTCTGTACGCAGCGGCGGCGCTGTCGCTGTTGCTGATCGTCGGCGTGATGATCCTGCGGGTGCTGTCCCGGAACTTCGACCTCGGGTTCGAGGGGCTTCAGGAGATCGCACAGCTGCTGGCGGTGTGGTTGACGTTCCTCGTCGCGGGCAACCTCGCTCGCGACCGCGACCACATCGAGATCGACTACTTCACCCAGCGGTTGCCCGACCGTGCATCCCGCGCCCACGACATTCTGGTGACGCTGCTGAACCTCTGGGTCGCCGGCGTGTTGCTGCTTGGGTCGATCAACGCGCTGCAGGAGTTCGCAGACTCGACCTCGCCGTCGCTGGGACTGCCGATCCCGCTGTACTACGCGGCGCCGCTGGTCGGGGTGACGTTCCTGGTGGCGGTGTGGGTCCACCGGCTGTACGTCGACGGACGCCCTGTCGTGGTGGGCGGCTACCGGGCGATCACTGGTCGGTCCGGGAGCGGAGGTGACGCCGGTGAGTGAACTCGGCCTGTTCGTCATCGGCGCGTTCGTGGTGCTGGCGCTGTTGCGGGTGCCGGTGTTCATCGCGCTGCTGGCGCCGTCCTCGCTGTACGTGTTCATGACCGGTCGGCCGGTGCTGTTCCCGACCATACGGATGGTACGGACGCTGGACTCGTTCACCCTGCTCGCGATCCCGCTGTTCATCTACGTCGGGTCGCTGATGAACCACGGCGAGATCACCGAGAAGATATTCGACTTCGCCGACAGCATCGTCGGCCACGTCACCGGCGGTCTCGCCCAGGTGAACATCGTGACCAGCCTCATCTTCTCGGGACTGTCCGGGTCTGCGCTGGCGGACATCGGGGGTATCGGTCGGGTGCTGATCGAGTCGATGGAGGACGCCGGCTACGAGAGCGACTACGCCGCGGCGCTGACCTCGGCGTCGGCGACCATCGGCCCCATCTTCCCGCCGTCGGTGCCGCTGATCCTGTTCGGTATCATCGCGGAGGTGTCGGTGTTGCGGCTGCTGCTGGCCGGTGCGGTGCCCGCGCTGGTCGCGACGCTGTCGTTGATGCTCGGGACGGCCATCCTGGCGAAGCGGCGCGGGTTCCCCGGCGGCGGGGCGCGCGCGGCGCTCGGGACCATGCTCAGCTCGTTCCTCGTCGCCCTGCCCGCGGTGCTGGCGCCGGTGTTGCTCATCTACGGCATGCTCGGGGGGTACTTCAGCCCCACCGAGGCCGCCGGGGTGACGGTGCTGTACATCCTGGTCATCAACGCGGCGGTGTACCGCATCCTCGACATCGGCTACATCTGGAAGGCCGCCAAGGAGACCGCCGAGACCAGCGGGACCGTCGTCATCATCCTGGCCGGGGCCGCGCTGTTCAGCTTCGTGATGTCCGTCGAACAGATCGACACGCTGTTCGCCAACGCGCTGTTCTCCGTCTCGGAGAACCGGATCATCGTCTTGCTGATGGTCAACGTCGTGTTGCTGTTCATCGGGCTGTTCCTCGACCCCATCGCCGCGCTGGTGATGATGACGCCGATCGTGTTCCCGACGCTGGTCGAGGTCGGCGTCGACCCGGTTCACATCGGTGTCATCATGGTGTTCAACCTGATGCTCGGGCTGCTGACCCCGCCGCTGGGGCTGTCGGTGTACCTGTCGTCGGACATAGCGGAGACATCGGTCGCCAGCGTGTTCGACGAGGTACAGCCGTACTGGCTGTTCCTCGCGGGGGCGCTGGTTGTGATCACGTACTTCCCGCCGCTCAGTCTGGCGATCCTCGACTTCGTCTGAGGGGGCAGACCCCCCACTTCTTCGCGACCGTTCGCGGCTGCGTCCGACAGGCTCCCTTGTCAGTCGACGGTCTCGACGACCTGCATCGGGACGAGTGTGTCTTCGGGGTTCATCGTCGCGACTAGCCAGTCGAACCCCTGCTGTGGCTCGTCGTGCTCGAAGCGGATACCCGACTCCTGCAGCGTGGCCATGCTCTCGCGGATGTCTGCGACCTCGAAGGCGATGTGGAAGAAGCCGTCGCCGTTGTCGCGCCAGAACTCGTACACCCACCCGGACTCGGTCGTGGGCGTGATGAGTTCGACGATAGTTTCGCCCAGGCGGTACAGCGCGACCTCGAGTTCGAAGTCGCCGGTCATCTCGTCTCTGGTGACCAGGTCCATCCCGAACGCGGTCTCGAACCGCGCGGCGGCGGCGTCCAGGTCCTCGACGACGAACGCGATGTGGTGTACGCGTCTGAACACACCGTCCCGTCGGGTGCCGGATGCAAGAGCCTACCGACGCCGGCGGTTCGCCTAAGGGTCCGCCGCGCGGACGCGCTCGGCGAACGCCTGGAGATCGTCGCCCTGCGCCACGCCCAACGTCGAGGCGGTCGCGTTGACGTGGCTGATCACGCCGGTCTCCCACGCCGAGACGGCGTCGCCGATGCGGGCGGAGTCCGCGCTCACCGTCACCGCCGGGACCGACCGCTCGGCCAGCACCGGCAGTCGGCTGATCCCCGCGTCGTCGCGCCCGACCCCGGCGTCGTTGAACACGGCGGCGGCGACGTCGGCGGCGATGTACGACTCTCGCTCGCCCGCCAGGCGCGCGCCGTGACTGGCCGTGACCGCGATGGCGCCGGCGTGCTCCGGGCCGATCAGCGACAGCGAGTCCATCCCCCACACCGGCGGGTCGCCGTCGTCGAGCAAGGTCGTCCCCTGGCCGTACGCCGGCGGGTCGCCGTCGACCGGACTCCCCTCGCGCATCCGAGCGGCGCAGGCGAGCACCGCGGTCCCTTCGGCACAGCCCAGGTCGGCGGCGGTGCCGTTGACGTGGGAGACGATACCCCGGGCGGCGAGGTCCGCCCCGTCGGCGATCCGGGCGCTCTCGTGGTCGACGGCCGCCGCCGGGACGCCAAGGTCGTCGAGGTACGGCAGCGCTCCGATCCCGGCATCGTCCTTCCCGAGGCCGGCGTCCGAGAGGACGACTCCGCGGGCCCCGACCCGCGCGGCGAGGTAGCCGGCGTACACGCCCCCGTGGCTCCCGGCGACGACGACCCCCGGGAACGGGCCGTCGAGTTGCGTCACGCTGTCCAGCAGCCGCACGTCGGTGAGGGTCATGGGATGTTGACGGGCGCCGAAGGGATATAGTGGGGGGCGCAGCGAGCCGGCGTCGTGGGGACTGCCGCAGCACCATACCTTTTGACCCCGGCCACGGTACGGAGAGGAAATGGCGTATATCGTTCGCATGCCGAAACTGGGCGTGGAGATGGAGCAGGGTGTCGTCCTCGAGTGGCACGCCGAAGAGGGCGAGGCCGTCGAAGAGGGCGAACTCGTCGCCGAGATCGAATCCGAGAAGACGCAAGCGGAGGTGACCGCGCGAGAGGCTGGCGTGCTCCGGCGCATCCTCCTGGCGGTCGACGAGGAGGGTGAACCCGGCGCAGCGATGGGAATCGTCGGCGACCCAGACGAGGACATCTCGGACCTGTTGGCGGAGGCCGACGCCGATGCCGAGGGGGAGGCCGGCGACGCTGGAGACGCTGGGGACGCCGACGAGGCGGGGGCAGCAGCCGGCGACGCCGCCCCCTCGCCGGATGAGGGCGACGACGGGCCGACCCCCGCGGTCACCGAGGCAAGCGGCGGTGGCGGCGGCGGCAGTCCAAGCCGCGCGAGCGACGGTGTGACCGCCGGCGGCGGTGGCGGTGGCGCCGCGGCGGTGGCGGCGGCCCCCGGCGGCGACGGCGTGAAGGTCTCGCCGCGCGCCCGAGCGCGGGCCGACGACCTCGGCGTCGACGCAGCGGCGGTCGACGGAACGGGGCCCGAGGGCTCGGTGACGGCGGCGGACGTCGAGCGGGCCGCCGAGAGCGGGACGGCGCCCGCGAGCACGGGCGCGCCAGGCGGCAATGGGGCGACGGCCGCGGAAAGTGGCACGGCGGCGACGCCGGCGGCCAGCGCCGAGGACCTGGAGACGTCACGCACCGCCGTCGAGCAGCGCGAGCAGTCCCGGATGCGCTCGACCATCGCGCGGCGGCTGAGCGAGTCCTGGCGCGAGGCGCCCCACGTCACGGTCGACCGGCGGGTCGACGCCGAACCGCTGTTCGCCGCCGTCGAGGCCGCCGAGGCCTCCGGCCACGACGTGTCGATGACCGACGTGTTGCTCCGGGCGGTCTCGGAGACGCTCGCCGAGCACCCCGCGTTCAACGCCACCTTCGAGGACGGCGTCCACACGATCTACGAGGAGCACAACGTCGGCGTCGCGGTCGACATCGAGCAGGGGCTCATCACGCCGGTGATCCCGGACGTCGGCTCGAAGACGGTCGACGAGATCGCGGCGGTGCGCGGCGAACTGACCGACCGCGCGCTGTCCGGCGAGTACACCGGCGACGACCTCTCGGGCGGGACGTTCACCGTCTCGAACCTCGGCGTGTTCGGCGTCGACTCGTTCACGCCGATCATCAACCCCCCCGAGATCGCCATCCTGGGGGTCAACGGCATCGAGGAGAAGCCCGTCCGCGGCGAGCGCGGCGGCATCGCGTGGCACCGCACCATCGGTTTCAGCCTCTCGTTCGACCACCGCGTCGTCGACGGCGCCGACGCCGCGAAGTTCCTCGCGACGCTGTCGGAGAAACTGGACGACGCCGTGGCGCTGGTGCCCTGAGCGAGAACGGATCGCCGCCACACCCGCCGCACGCGGAGATTCGCCGGCGCACGTACACCTATGACGCCGGCCCGCGAAGCCCGATCCATGTCAGACCTGCTCGCGGACAGGACAACGGTCGTGACCGGCGGGGCGAGTGGCATCGGACGCGCGATCGCGACGGGCTGTGCCGAGGCCGGCGCGGACGTCGTGGTGGCGGACGTCAGCGAGGAGCCCCGCGAGGGCGGGACCCCGACCCACGAGAAGATTCGGGCCGAGACCGACGCGGACGCAGACTACGTGGCCTGTGACGTGACCAGCGCCGCAGACCTCCGCGAGGCGGTCGCCGCGGCGGAGGCGTTCGGCGGCGTCGACGTGATGGTGAACAACGCGGGTATCGTCCGCCTGGAGTCGTTTCTGGAGGTGTCCGAGGACGACTACGAGACGGTGATGGGTGTCAACGCGAAGGGCGTGTTCTTCGGGGCACAGGCGGCCGCCCGGGCGATGGTCGAGGACGAGCGCGAGGGCGCCATCGTGAACATGTCCTCCATCGCGGGACTGGAGGGCGCCGGCGACTACGTGACCTACTCCGGGTCCAAGGGGGCGGTGCGGCTGATGACCTACGCGCAGGCCGACGCGCTGGCGGGGACCGGCATCAGGGTCAACGCCGTCCACCCCGGCCCGGTCAGCACGGAGTTGATGCGCGAGGACCTCTCTGCGGGCGGGACCGACGCGGAGGACGCCTTCGAGGCCGGCGTCCCGGTCGGGCGGATGGGGCGGCCGGAAGACATCGCCAACGCGACGGTGTTCCTGGCCAGCGACATGGCGTCGTTCGTCAACGGCGCGTCGCTGGTCGTCGACGGCGGCATGTACTCGACGCGGGGGACGGTCCTGACCGACTGAGGTCCCTCCGGGGGGTATTCCGTGACGGGTCGTGCCTTTCCCCCACCCCAACGTCTATACTCTCGCCTGCTGAGAGTGTTACGTATCGAAAACGATGTCGAAGGTAGACCTACAAACCGAAGACGGTCGGGAAGCGGCGCTCAGGAAGATGCTGCTCGTGCGGGAGTTCGAGGACAGAGTCATCGATCTGTTCGCGGACAACGAGATTCCGGGGTTCGTCCACCTCTCACAGGGGCAGGAGGCGACGGCCGTGGGCTCGAACTTCGCGCTGGAGGACGGCGACTACGTGACCGGGACCCACCGCGCGCACGGCCACAGCCTCGCCTCGGGGCTGGAGTCGGACCTGCTGCTTGCGGAACTGTACGGCAAGAAGGACGGCTACTGTGACGGCCGCGGCGGGTCGATGCACGTCGCCAACCCGCAGACGGGGATGCTCGGCGCACAGCCGATCGTCGGCGCGAGCGTCCCGCTGGCGACCGGCGCGGCGATCACCTCCCAGGTGCAAGACGAGGACTTCGTCGCCATGGGGGTCACCGGCGACGGCGCCGTCGCCGCGGGCCAGGTCCACGAGGCGTTCAACCTCGCGGCGACCTGGCAGCTGCCCATCGTGTTCCTGATCGAGAACAACCTCTACTCGGAGGGGATGGTGTTCGACGAGCAACACAACATCGACGACCTCGCGGACATGGCCGCCAGTTACGGCGTCCCCGGCGAGATCGTCGACGGCCAGGACGTCGAGGCGGTGTACGAGACCGTCAGCGAGGCTCGCGAGCGCGCGGCCGCCGGCGACGGGCCGACCATGATCGAGGCCAAGACGTACCGCTACCGCGGGCACTTCGAGGGCGACCAGGAGCCGTACCGCACCGAGGAGGAGAAAGAAGAGTGGCGCAACGAGCACGATCCCATCGAGAACTTCAGGGAGACGCTGATGGAGCGCGGCGAACTCGACGGCGAGGAGTTCCAGGCGCTGCAAGAGGAGGTCCGCGAGGAGATGGACGAGGCGGTGTCGTTCGCCCGCGAGAGCCCCGACCCAGGCGCGTTCGAGGCGTACGACGAGGTGTTCGCGGACCCGGCCCCCGAAGTCGAGAACTTCCGCGCGCAGTTGCAGACCGACGGCGGCCAGCAGGGGGGTGACCGCTGATGGCCCAGCAGACCGCCGGCGAGACGGAGACGCTGAGCATGCGTGACGCCGAACGGCGAGCCATGCGCGAGGAGCTGCTGCGCGACGACTCCGTGTTCGTCATGGGGCAAGACGAGGAGGACGGCGGCTCCTTCGAGGTCACCGCCGGTCTCCACGACGAGTTCGGCGACGAGCGCGTCCGCAACACGCCAATCAGCGAGGCCGCACAGATCGGCGGCGGCGTCGGCGCAGCCGCGACCGGGCTCCGACCCATCGTCAACCTCTCCTTCTCGGACTTCATCGGCGTCGCCTTCGACCCGGTGATGAACCAGGCGGGCAAGACCCGCTACATGTTCGGCGGCGTGCTGGACGTGCCGCTCGTCGTCCGGGCCATCGAGGGCGCGGGGCTGAACGCCGCGGCCCAGCACTCCGGGACGGTCCACACGATGGTCGCGCACCTCCCCGGCATCAAGGCCGTCGCCCCTGGGACGCCGGAGGCCGCCTACGGCCTGATGAAGGCGGCGGTGCGCTCCGACGACCCCGTCGTCTACTTCGAGAACAAGACCATCTACGAGCGCCGCGGCCCCGTCCCGACCGACGAGGACTTCACGGTCCCCATCGGCGAGGCCTCGATCGAGCGCGAGGGCTCGGATGTCACCGTCGTCGCCACCCAGCGGCTGCTCGGTGAGGCGCTGTCGGTCGCCGGCGACCTGGCGGGCGACATCGACGTCGAGGTGATCGACCCGCGGTCGCTGTACCCGCTGGACACCGAGACCATCGCCGACAGCGTCCGCAAGACGGGCCGCATCGTGGTTGCCGACGAGAGTCCGATGTCCTACGGCACCCACTCCGAGATCATCACGCGCACCGCGGAGAACGCGTTCTGGAGTCTCGACGCGCCGGTCCAGCGCGTCGGCGTCCCGGACACGCCCATCCCGTTCTCCGAGGCCATGGAGGACGAGGTTGTGCCCGACGGCGAGGAGATTCGGAACGCCATCGAGCGGACGGTCTGAGGGCGGCACCTTCTCCCTGACGCTCGTCCGACCCGCCGTCGCGTCGGGCGAGTCAGTTCGTCGTGTGGATGGCGTGGCCCAGCGCGTGCTCGCAGGCCTCCTTGACCGCCTCCGACAGCGTCGGGTGGGTGTGGACCGTCGCCGCGACCTCCTCGACGCTCACGCCGTTGCGGGCCGCGAGCGTGATCTCCGCGATCAGTTCCGAAGCGTGCTCGCCGACGATCTGCGCACCCAGCAGGTCGCCGCCTTCACCGACGACCACGCGGACGAACCCCTCCTCACGGCCGGTCGTCATCGCGCGACCGCTGGCCGAGAAGGGGAACTTCCCGGTCGTGACCTCGTGGCCCGCCTCGCGAGCCTCCGCCGCGGTGTAGCCGACGGTGGCGATCTCGGGGTCGGTGAACACCGCCGCGGGGACGGCGTCGGAGTCGACGCTGGTCGGCTCGCCCGCGATGGTCTCGGCGACGGCGACCCCGCACTGGCTGGCCTCGTGGGCGAGCATCGGTTCGCCGGCCACGTCGCCGACGGCGTAGATGCCGTCGACGTTCGTCCGGCCGTACTCGTCTGTCTCGAGGAAGCCGCGGTCGTCGACCTCCAGCCCCGCGTCCTCGGGGGTCACGCTGTCGCTGACCGGTTCGCGGCCGACCGCGACCAGCACGGCGTCTGTCTCGTACTCGGTACGCTCGCCGTCCTCGGTCTCGGTGGCAACGATCGTGTCGCCGGCGACCGTCGGGAACCACTCCTGGGCGGCCTCGCCGAAGTGGAAGTCGATGCCCAGGTCCGCCGCGCTCTCCCGGACGACCCGCGCCACGTCGTCCTCGTAGGCCGGGAGCGCGCCGTCCAGCGCCTCGACGACCTCGACGTCGGTGCCCAGTTTGGCGAACACCGTCGACAGCTCCATCCCGATGTACCCGGCGCCGACGACGAGCAGGTGGTCGGGGGCCTCCCGCACCGCGAGGGCGTCCCGCGAGGAGAGCACGGGATCGTCGTCGAAGGAGAACCCCGGAATCTCGATGGGGCGGGAGCCGGTCGCGACGACGGCGTGTTCGAACGCCAGCGTCTCCCGCCGGCCGGCGACGGCGACCTCCACCGTCCCTTCGTCGACGAACGCTGCCCGCCCCTCGACGACCGTGACGCCGTTGGCGTCGAGCAGACTCTCGACGCCGCCGGTGAGCCGCCCGACCACGCCGTCTTTCCAGTCGATCAGTTCGCTCACGTCGATCTGGGGGTCGGCGTACACCCCACGGTCGGTCATCCCGCCGACCTCGTGGGCGCTTCCGACCGTCGACACGAGCGCCTTCGAGGGGATGCAGCCGTAGTTGAGACAGACGCCGCCGACGGCGTCGGCCTCGACCAGCACCACGTCTTCCCCGAGCTGTGCCGCACGGATCGCGGCGACGTACCCACCTGGGCCGCCGCCGACGACCAGCACGTCCGCCGCCTCCGGAACGTCCGTCGTCATGCGACATTCCCTGTCCCCACGGCCCTTAAGCGTTGAGAGACCGGCCACCTACGACGGGGTTCCTCGGTGTCGACCGCCGCATCGCGGGGGGCTTGGAACTCGTCGCGTCGGCTCCGCCGACCGACCGAGCCGTGATCAGCGGAGCCTAACGTAGCAGTATGTTAACGGTAGTCAGGGTAATATTTTAAGCCCTCGGACGTAACCCATTGCCACTCATGAGAAAGCAGGAGTACATCCACCTGCACGCGCTTCTCGCGGAGGTAAGTACCGACGTTCAGAACAACGGCACCGACGTGACGCTCGACGACTACGACGCCCTCGGTGTGCGACCGTCGTCGATTCACCGATCGAAAACAGACCACAAAGAGGCGGTGCAGGCGCTCGCGACCTGTCTGACCGAGAGCATGGAGACGGAGGCCGACGACCGGGTCCCCGTCAGCGCGGACTGAACTTCTGGGCCGGACGCCCGACCCAACGACCCGACGACTTCTCAGCGGCCGGCACCTCGCTCAACAGCAGAAGATGAACGGGTACAGCAGCGCGACCCGGTCGCCGTCGGCCAGTTCGGTGTCCAGCCCGTCGAGGTGTTCGTTGAACGTCCCGTCGACGACAACGCGAGCGTAGGTCCGAGTGCGCTCGCCCGGGGGGTTGGCGGCCCACTCACCCGGTGGGTCCTCGACGTCGGCCCACCCCTCCGTCGCCGCGTCCTCGTCCGTCTCGGCCATCACGAGGTCCCGGACATCGTAGACCTCGAAGAACTGTGCCAGGAACGCCCGCAGCGTGTCTCCCTCGAAGGTGAACTCGACGCGGGGTTCGCCGATCGCGGTCCTGACGTGGCCCGTCGGCCGGACCTCGACGGTCGTCGTCGCGGTGCCGTCGGCCGTCTCTGCGGTGTGCGTCGCTGTCATCGTCTGCCCTTGGGCCTCACGGCCCGAACCAGTTCGCCCGAACCCGTTCGGGTCGTCAGGGGATGTCCCCATCGACGGCCGCGTCGACGCGATCCAGCAGAGCGCCCTCGACGGCGAGCAGGCCAGCGAGTTCGAGGTCGTCGTCCAGCGGTCGGTCTCCGCCGGCGCCGGTCGGCGGCTCGGCGGCCAGTTCCGGGACGGCCTCCCGGAGTGCCGACACCGCGGCGGCGGTGCCGACGCCCGGCGAGAGGTCGTCGTCGACCGAGCGCAGCGCGACGGTGCCACAGACCAGTTCGGCGCCGACGACCGTCGCCGTCGCCGCCAGGGCGCGCCGGACGTGCAGTGCCGCGCCGGCGCTCATCGAGACGTGGTCCTCCTGTCCGCCGCTGACCGGGGTGTTGTCCGTCGCCGAGCGCCCGAGCGAGCGGCATTCGTTGACCAGCGCCGCGGCGGTGTACTGCGCGATCATGTACCCCGACTCCAGCCCCGAGTCGGCGGCGAGGTACGGCGGCAGGTGATCCTCCTGCAGTTGCGGGTTGAGCAGGCGGTCGGTCCGGCGCTCGCAGACCGTCGCGAGGTCGGTCAGCGCGCCGAGCAGGTAGTCCAGCCGGTGGGCCAGCGGCGCGCCGTGGAAGTTGCCACCGGACAGCACCGCCGCCCGGCCGGTCCCGCTGGCGCGGTCGTCGACCTCGCTGGCGTCGAACACCAGCGGGTTGTCCGTCGCGCTGTTGAGCTCCGTCTCGACGGCCTCGCGGAGGTGGGCGACGGCGTCCCGGACGGCGCCGTGGACCTGCGGCAGACACCTGATGGAGTAGGCGTCCTGGACGCGGTCGCAGTTGCGGTGGGACTCGACGATCTCCGAGTCGGCGGTGACGGTCCGCACCGCTCGCGCACTCCTCCGCTGGCCGTCGTGAGGGCGAGCGTCGTGGATCGACGGGTCCGAACTGGCGGTCGTCCCCATCGTCACCTCCGTGGTGAGGCTCCCGGCGACGTCGGCGGTCCGGACGAGGCGCTCGGCGTCGCGGACCGCCAGTGCGGCCAGCCCAACCGTGAGCTGGGTGCCGTTGATCAGCGCCAGCCCCTCCTTGGGCGCCAGTTCGAGCGGATCGAGGCCGGCCCGGGCGAGCGCCTCGTCGCCCGGCAGTCGCTCGCCCACGTCGGTCGCGCCGGCGGGCGCGGTCGGTCCGGTGCGCTCGGGATCGCCGTCGACCGTCGCGGCGCCCTCGCCGATCAGCACCAGCGCGGCGTGGGCCAGCGGCGCGAGGTCGCCGCTCGCGCCGAGACTCCCACGGGAGCGGACGACGGGGTGGACTCGCTCGTTGAGCATCGTCACGAGGTGGTCGACGACGACCTCGCGAATCCCCGAGTGGCCCGCCAGCAGGGCGTTGACGCGGGTCACCAGCAGCGCGCGGACCGCCTCCCGGTCCAGGGTCTCCCCGGCGCCGGAGGCGTGGCTCCGGAGCAGATTGTGCTGGAGGGCCGTCAGGTCCTCGCGGGGGATGCGCTCGGTCACGAGGTCGCCGAAGCCCGTGTTGACACCGTAGACGGCCTCGTCGGCCGCCATGACGTCCTCGACGCGCTCTCGCGAGGCCCTGACGCGCTCGCGTGCCGAGTCGGCCACCACGACGGTCGCCCCCTCCCGAGCGACGCGTTCGACATCTTTTGGGGTGAGGTGCTCGCCGTCGAGGACGACTTCGCTCACGCCGACCACCTCTCGGATCGGCGGACGCCTTCGGACGGCGACGCCACGACCTCGCCCCGTTTCAGCACCGTGTCGACGCGATTGACACCGTAACTGTACGGGACGTGAACGTGACTGGGCGCGTCGAGCACGACGAGGTCCGCGAGGGCGCCGGGGCGCAGCGTCCCGCGGTCTTCGCGGTCGACCGCCAGCGCGGCGTTTCGCGTCCCCGCGACGAGCGCCTCGGCCGGCGACAGCCCCATCCCGACGCAGGACAGCGACAGCGCGAACCCCATCGACTGACTGTGGCAGTTCGGGTTGAAGTCCGTCGCGACGGCGAGCGGCGCGCCCGCCTCCAGGAACGCCCGCGCGTCGGCGTACTCCTCGCCCAGCCCGAACGCGGTGCCCGGCAGGACCACGGGCACGACATCGCCGTCGGCGACCGCCGAGACGTCGTTCCCGTCGCAGTACAGGAGATGGTCCGCGCTGGTGGCCCCCATCTCGACGGCGAGTTGCGTGCCGCCGAGGTGGGTCAGCTCCTCGGCGTGGACCTTCGGCGTCAGGCCGCGTTCGGCGCCCGCGTCCAGGACGCGTCGCGACTGTTCGACATCGAACACGCCCTCCTCGCAGAACACGTCGCAGAACTCCGCGATCCCCTGCCGTTCGACCGCCGGCAACTGGTCGTCGACGATGGCGTCGACGTAGGCCTCTGCCGGCTCGTCCTCGGGGACGGCGTGGGCCCCCATGAACGTCGCCACCACGTCGACCGGGTGGATGCCGTCGGCGCGGTCGATCACGCGGAGCATCCGCAGTTCCGTCTCGGTGTCCAGCCCGTAGCCGGACTTGACCTCGACGGTCGTGGTGCCGTGAGCGAGCATCGCGTCGAGGTGACCCAGGAGGTTCGAGAGCAGCGTCTCCTCGCTGGCCTCGCGGACCGCGCGGACGGTGCGGAGGATGCCACCGCCCCCGGCGAGAATCTCGCTGTAACTCTTGCCCCGCAGCTTCGCGGCGAACTCGTCGGAGCGGTCCCCGGCGAACAGCGCGTGGGTGTGCGGGTCGACGAACCCCGGGATCACCGCCGCGCCGTCCGCGTCCACGACCGTCGCCGCGCCCTCGGCGGGGTACTCTCGGGTCAGTTCGTCGGTCGGCCCGACCGCCTCGACGCGGCCCTCGGCGGCGACCAGCGCTGCATCTTGCCGGACGTCCAGACCCGACCGATCACCGTCGGCTGGCCCGACGACGAGTTCTTCCGCGCCCCGGACGAGCGTGTACGTCACGGTCGACCACCGCCCGACGACAGCGCCGCCGTCAGTCCGTGAGCGACGGTCCGCGCGGCGGCGTCGGCGGTTCGGCCGTCGCAGTCGAGTGGCGGCGCGCACTCGACGACCTCCAGGCCGGCGAGGCGGTCGTCCGCAGCGAGGAGTCGAATCAGCCGGAACAGCTCCCTGGTCGTCAGTCCGCCGGGCGTCGGTGCGCTGACCCCCGGGGCCGCCGCCGCGGTCAGCACGTCGCAGTCGACGCTGAGGTACAGGTGGTCGACGTCGCCGGCCGCCCCGAGCGCCCGGTCGGCAGCGGCGACCGTGTCCTCGCCGACTTCCTCGCTGGTGACGACGGTGTCGCCGCGTTCGCGGACGAGGTCGTGGTACGCCGTCGACGTCTCGAAGTGCCTGGCCCCGACGGCGACGTAGCGGTCCAGACCGTCGTCGAACAGCTGGCGGTACGGCGTGCCGCTGGTCGGGCCGCTGTCGGGGACCGCCCGGCAGTCCAGGTGCGCGTCGCAGTTCAGCACCCCGACCGAGCCGCCGTCGAGCAGCGGCGCGACGTTTCCGTAGGTCAAAGAGTTGTCCCCGCCGAGGAACACGGGGAGCGTGTCGGCGTCGTGGGCCGCGGCGGCGACGGTGCGTGCAGTCGCCTGCGCGGCCCGCACGTCGTCGGCCTCCTCCGGGAACGCCACGTCCCCGAGGTCACCGACCGAGCGCACGGGACCGGCGTCGAAGTGGTGGGTCTTGACCCCCGACAGCGACTTCCGGATACCGACGGGACCGGCGGCCGCACCGCGTCGGCCGATGACCGCACCGTCGTAGGGTTCGCCGACGAGGACGGCGTCGTGGGCTGCCAGTGCTGCGGCGTCGACGGCTTCGACCACGTCGCCGAACGTCTCGTCGTTGGGGTCGCTCGACGTGGTCGCCCACTCGGACGGTGCAGTCGTCGGGAGGCCGCCGTCCATCGCTGGGCGGTCGTCGGCGGGACGCTCACCCCCCCTCATCGGTCGTCCATCGGCACGGCGACGTCCGACTGGCGGGCCTCCTCGAGCGCCGCCTCGTAGCCCGCGTCGGCGTGGCGGATCACGCCCATCCCGGGGTCGGTGGTGAACACCCGGCGAGCGGTCTCAGCGGCCTGCTCGCTGCCGTCGAGCACGACGTGGTTGTTGGTATGCAGGGCGTTGCCGATGCCGACGCCGCCGCCGTCGTGGACGCTCACGATGTCGGCGCCGGCCGCGCAGTTCAGCAGGGCGTTGAGGATGGGCCAGTCGGCGACGGCGTCAGTCCCGTCGCGCATCGCCTCCGTTTCGCGATTGGGAGAGGCGACCGACCCGGCGTCGAGGTGGTCCCTGGTGACGACGATGGGCGCCGAGATTTCGCCCTCGGCGACCAGTTCGTTGATGCGCAGCGCGAAGCGGGCCCGCTCGGTGAGACGGTCCACTCCGGCGGCGTCGCCGCCTCCGTCTCGATGCGCCTCTGGCGCATCGCTGGCTTGGTACCCCAGCCAGCACACCCTGCTCGGCAGCCCCTGGAACTCGACCTCCTCGCGGGCGAGCTCGATCCACCGCCGGAGGTGCGCTTTCTCCGGGAACAGTTCGAGGACGGCCTCGTCGGTGCGGTGGATGTCCGCGGGGTCGCCCGACAGCGCGAGCCAGCGGAACGGGCCCTTCCCCTCGCAGAACTGCGGGCGGATGTACGCGGGGACGAACCCCGGGAAGTCGAACGCGTCCTCTCGGCCGAGTTCCTCCTTCACCTGCCCGCGAATGTTGTTGCCGTACTCGAAGGCGACGGCACCCCGCTCTTGGAGTTCGAGGATGGCGTCGACGTGCCGCTCCATCGTCGCGAGGCTCTCGTCGACGTAGCGGTCGGGGTCGTCCTCACGCAGGCGGTCGGCCTCCGCGACCGTGTAGCCCGCGGGGTAGTACCCCTCCAGCGCGTCGTGGGCCGAGGTCTGGTCGGTGACGACATCGGGGACAAAGTCTCGGTCGAGCATCGCCTCCAGCACCTCGGCAGCGTTGCCGTGGACGGCGACGCTGTACGGCTCCTCGCCGTCGGCGGCCGCCTCGGCGCGCTCGATGGCCTCGCCGAGGTCGTCGGTCTGCTCCATGCAGTAGCCCGTCTCGATGCGGCGGTCGATGCGATCCTCGTCGACCTCCGCCGCGATGCAGACCCCGCGGTTCATCGTCACGGCCAGCGGTTGCGCCCCGCCCATCCCGCCGAGGCCCGCAGTGACGACGATTCGCCCCGCCAGGTCGCCACCGGAAGACTCGCTCTGCTCGTCTTCCGAGCCCCCGCTCGCTTCGCTCGGGGGGACGCCGAAGTGTTCGCGGGCCGCGGCGGCCAGGGTCTCGTAGGTGCCCTGGAGGATGCCCTGCGTGCCGATGTACGCCCACGACCCGGCGGTCATCTGACCGTACATGATCTTGCCTTCCGCCTCCAGTTCGTGGAAGTGCTCCCAGTTGTCCCACCGGCCGACGAGGTTGGAGTTGGCGATCAGCACCCGCGGCGCCCGCTCGTGGGTCCGAAAGCGCCCGACCGGTTTCCCCGACTGCACCAGCAAGGTCTCGTCGTCCGGCAGTTCCCGCAGTTCCTCGACGATTGCGTCGTAGGCGTCCCACGATCGCGCCGCGCGGCCGGTGCCGCCGTACACCACCAGGTTCTCCGGGTCCTCCGCGACCTCGGGGTCGAGGTTGTTGTTCAGCAGACGCAGTGCCGCCTCCTGGCGCCAGCCCTCGCACTCCGGGTCGGTGCCGGTCCTTGCGCCGCGGTACTCACGCCACGTCTCCGATGGGTCGCCGACGCCGTCGAACTCCGGGTCCTGCTGTGTTCCGGCCATGACCTAGCTTGGGGGCGCGTCACACAGTACCTTTGCCCCTCCGCGTGGAGGTTTCCTTTTGTACCTGCAGTGACGACGACGGGTGATGCACCGCGTCACCTTCCGCGTCGACAGCGAGGGTCCGCTGGCCCAATCCGCCGCGGCCCACGACGCGACCGCCGATCTCTGGTGTGACGACCACTGCGACCTCCTGCGGGTCCGCGGCCCCGAACGCACCGCCTTCCTCGACGCGGTCCGCGACGAGGTCACCGTCAGGGACGAACTGGCCGGCGACCGCGAGCACGTCGCCATCACGGACTGCCTGGCCGAGGACTACGCCGCGGTCGACCCACTGGTCGCGGCCCACGACTGCGTGCTCGTCCCGCCGCTGTCGTACGTCGACGGCGACCGCCTGCTGCGGGTGCTCGCGCTGGACGGCGACCGTCTCGCGGCGCTGTACGCGGACCTCCGTGCGGCGTGGACCATCGAGGTCGTCAGGAAAGAGACCGCGGTCGATGCCGACGCTGCGATGCCCGACGACGGGCCGACCGATCCGCTGGCGACGCTCACCGAACGCCAGCGAACCGCAGTCGAAATCGCCGTCCACGGTGGGTACTACGAACGGCCGCGAGCGATCGACGCCGCCGGCGTCGCCGAGCGGATGGGCGTGAGCCGGCGCACCGCCGCCGAACACCTCCGGAAGGCCGAGCGGGCGGTCCTCGAGTCGGTGGTGCGGGACGCGCTGGACAGCTGATCGACGCGGCCTGAATCGTCAGGGTCACCCCGTGTACTCGTCCGTGCCGAGGGTCCGCTCGAACGTGACCACGCGACCGCTGAAGCTGACGCTGAGGTCGTCCTGTTCGCCGGCGAGTTCCCGGAACCGCTCGCGGTCGACGTCGTCGCGCTCCGCGAACACCTGTGCGCCGGTGGCCGTCGTCTCATCGCCGTTGAAGGTCGCGGCGGTGCCGGTCGCGACGACGTTCTCCCGGGCCGCGCCGACGGATGCGCGAACGATGTCCCCGTCGACGTTCGTGATGGCGTCGGCGAAGTCCTCGTCTTCGTCGACGTACATGTCCACGTCGCCGCTCTGGGTCGCGATCAACTCCTCCAGGGCGTCGACGGCGTCGCGGGCGTTGGCCCAGATGACCGTCGACCCGTCGACGGCGTAGCCCTGGGTCTCGTTGGGGCCGATCACCGTCGTGTACCCGTCGACCTCGTCGTCCTCGTCGAACCCGAACTCGTCCTCCAAATGTTCGACGACGTCCTCGACGGTGTGTTGCACGCTGCCGACGCCGGCCCGACCGAGACTGAGGGTCCAGTCGGCCTCGTCGAAGTCAAGGTCGAGAGGGTTCCCGTAGCCTCCCGCGAAGATGCGCTTCTCTCTATCGACCACCGAATCGGGAAGTTCGTCCTCGACGCTCCTGATCGCCGAGATGCTCCGGTACTCCGGGGTGTAGGCGTTCTGGTCGGCGACCTCTCCGGGGTCGTACGCCCAGTTCTGAACCGTCGAACTCCCGCCCCCGCCGCCACCGCCGAGGAACGGAATCGAGGAGCATCCCGCGAGGCCGCTCGCGGTCGCCGCGGCGAGGCCCCCCACGCCGAGTCGGAGCACGTCGCGTCGAGAGAGTCGTCCGTCTGTCATGTGCCGAGCCACTGCGCGCACTCAGTTATCGGTTACGCTCTCCTGGGGTTGCGAGGGTCCCGCTCCGGGGAGCGGCACAACAGTTACCCCGCCGTAGCCGAACGGGGGGCCGTGGACGAATTCGTCGACTGGGTGACCGAACGTCCCTACTACCGCGGGCAGATCGCGGCCGATCGGCGGGTGCCGGGCCAGAAGGCGCGGACGCGGGAGCTCGCCTTCGAAGACAGGCTGTCGGACGCACTGAGCGAGGCGGGCATCGAGGCGCCGTACGTCCATCAGGCCGACGCCGTCGAGGCGGTCCGGGAGGGGCGCAACGTCGTGCTGGCGACGCCGACGGCCAGCGGCAAGAGCCTCGCGTACACGGTGCCGGCGTTCGAGCGAGCGATGAGGGCCGGGGCCACGACGCTGTACGTCGCGCCGCAGGTCGCGCTGATCAACGACCAGGCCGAGACGCTGTCGGAACTGGCGAGAAACCTGGGCTTTGGCTCCGGGGTCCGCGTCGACCGCTACACGGGCCGGCTCTCCCGCTCTGAGAAGGAGTCGGTTCGGGAGCGCCAGCCGACGGTGCTCCTGACGACGCCGGACATGCTCCACTACGGCATCCTGCCCCACGCTCACCGCCTGTGGGACTGGTTCGTCGAGCGCTTGGAGACCGTCGTCGTCGACGAGGTCCACGAGTACCGGGGCGTGTTCGGCAGTCACGCGGCGCTGTTGTTCCGTCGGCTCGCGCGACTGTGCGAGCGGTTCGACGCCGACCCCGACTGGCTGTGCTGCTCGGCGACCATCGGCAACCCCGTCTCGCACGCCGCGTCGGTCACCGGGCAGTCCGAGGACTCGTTCGCACTCGTCGACGAGGACGCCAGCGCCGCGGGACCGCGTCGCTGGCTGCTGTGGAACCCCCCGAAGAGCGAGGGCGGCCACGGCGAGCGCACGTCGAACCACGTCGAGGCCAAGCGCCTGTTCGTCGACCTCGTCTCGCGGGGCCACCAGACCGTCGTGTTCACTCGCTCCCGGCAGACCGCCGAGCGCTACGCCGCCGACAGCGCCGACGACCTCCGCCAGCGCGGCCACGAGGACCTCGCGGGGAAGGTCGGCGCGTACCAGGCGTCGCTGACACGCGAGCGCCGCGAGACCATCGAGGCGGGGCTGCACGACGGCGACCTGCGTGGCGTCTGGTCGACCAGCGCGCTGGAGCTGGGCGTCGACGTCGGCGGGCTGGACGCGGTGATCCTCGACGGGTACCCCGGGACGCGGATGTCGACGTTCCAACGGGCCGGACGGGCCGGCCGCGGGTCGGACCCCGCTCTCGTCGCCCTGGTCGCCGGCGAGGACCGCCTCGACCAGTACGTGATGGGCGATCCCGACGAACTGTTCGACGGCGACCCCGAGCAGGCGGTCTCGAACCCGGACAACGAGCAGTTGCTCCCCGCGCACGTCCGCTGTGCGGCCCGCGAGAACTGGCTCTCACCGGAGGACGACGCCCACTTCGGCGAGCGGTTCCCCGCGGTCGTCGAGGACCTGACCGAGCGGGGCCGCCTGGAGCGCCGCACCACCGCCGAGGGGACGAGGTGGACCGACGACGGGCCGGGCAGCCCGCACCAGTCGACCAGCCTCCGCTCGATCGGTGACCGCGAGATCGACCTGCTCGACCGGCGCTCGGGCGACGTGATCGCGACGCTGTCGCTGCCCGACGCCCTCCGGGACGCCCACGAGGGTGCGATCTACCACCATCAGGGCCAGACCTACGAGGTCACGACGCTCGACCTGGATCGGGACCGCGCGGAGCTGTCCCCGACGTGGGCCGACCACTACACCCGCACCCTTCACGAGAAGACCATCACCGTCGAGCGCGACCGCAGCGAGCGACCGCTCGCGACCCGCGAGGACGTGCGCGTCCGCTTCGCCGACGTCACGATGCGCAAACAGATCACGGGCTACGAGCGCCGAGACGCCAAGACCGGCGAGACCGTCGGCAGGGAGACGCTGACGGTTCCGGAGACGTCGCTGTCGACGCGAGGGCTGTATTTCACCGTCCCCGACGACGTGGAGGCGTCGATGCGGACAGCCGCCGCGCGGCGTGAGCGCGAGGGCCCAGCCTCGGCGGACTTCGATGGCGCCATTCACGCCGCCGAGCACGCGCTGATCGGCCTGTACCCGACCGAGACGCTGTGCGACCGGCGCGACGTCGGCGGGCTGTCGACGCCGCTGCACCCCCACACCGGGGAGCCGACCATCTTCGTCTACGACGGCCACCCCGGCGGCGTCGGCATCAACCGCGCCGCCTACGACTCGCTGGAGGGGTTGCTGGCGCGGACGCTGCGCGCGCTGTTCGCCTGTGACTGCACGAACGGCTGTCCGGCCTGCGTCCAGTCGCCACACTGCGGCAACGCCAACGACCCGCTGGACAAGCACCTCGCGGCGCACCTGCTGGCGGCGCTCACCTGAGGTCCGCGCCGTCGTCGGGGGTGCCTGTCTCGGCGAGTCGCGCCGAGAGTCCCAACGCGGCCCACGCCGCCAGCGTCGCCACCGCGCCCACCGCGTTCGCCAGCGCGTCCGCGGGGTCGCCCGAGCGCCCGGCGACCGGCACCTGCAGCAGTTCGACGCACGCGCCGTAGGCGACGACGGCGAGAAGTACCGCGAGGTGGCGCCGTCGCGTGCGGGGAAGGGCTGCCGCCGCGAGCAGCGCTGCGAGCACGGCGTACCCGGTGGCGTGGAACCACTTGTCCGGGGCGACGAGGCCGAGCGGACTGGCGAGCGACCCCGTCGCCCCGCCCGGTTGCAGCGAGGCTGCCAGGATGATCAGCGCCCACCCGACCGCGAGCGCCGCCCGAACGCGCACGGACACCTGCACGTCCCGAGGACGGCGGGGGCGACAGTTGTCGCTGTCGGTCCCCGGCCGCAGATGTTTTTGGCAAGCCTAAAGTAGCCGTGAGGGCAAGCCAGCGTCGATGAGCACCGACGACGCGACCGGCGGCGGCGGCGGCGAGATGCCCCCCGCCGAGGCCGACGACGCCAGCGCCGACGAGTACACCTTCGACGACCTCGCGGTCGTGATGGGGACGTACAACGAGGAGGCGGCCATCGAGACGGTCCTCACGGACATCGAGCGCGTGACCGAGGGCCGCGCGGAGGTCGTCTGCGTCGACTCCTCGTCCGATCGGACGCCCGAAATCGCCCGCGAGCACGGCGCACGGGTGATCGAACAGCCCCCGCAGGGGTACGGCGTCGCCGTCCGCGAGGCCGTGCTGACCCCCGACCGCCCCGTCGTCGTCACCACCGACTGCGACGACACCTACCCGATGGAAGCGCTGCCGCGCTTTCTCGACCGCATCAACGAGGGGTACGACGTGGTCAGCGGCGACCGCCTCTACCACGGCGCCGACGCGATGCCGGCGTTCAACCGCGTGGGCAACCGGGCCTTCGCCGCCATCGCCTCGGTGCTGGCCGGCGCGCGCGTCCACGACACCACCACCGGGATGCGCGCCTACCGCCGCGAGATGCTCCAGGAGATCGTCTGGACGGAGAACACCGGGCTCTCGGCGGAACTGCTGCTGCGCCCGCTGATTCGCGGCTACGACATCCGCGAGGAGCCCATCGAGTACCGCGAGCGCAAGGGCCAGACGAAACTCGACCCCATCGAGGGCGGCTACGCAATCGCGAAGTCCATCGTGACTGTCTGTCTGGAGGAGCAGCGGCGGCGGCTGTTCTGAGGCGGGGTCTTCGCGTCGTCACCGAGCACGACCGCGCCCAGCGCCGCGGCCTCGCTCTCGTTGGTGAGCGTGGTCTCGATGGCGACGCCGCGCGGGAACAGGTCGGGCCGGTCGGGGAGGTACCGCCCCTCGCGGCCGCAGTCGGTGACCAGCGTGCAGACCGAGGTCCGGGGCGGCCACAGCGCCTCGACGCCGGCGGCGGTTCGGCGCACCGACACCCGCTCGCGGTAGGTCAGCGTTGCCCCCCGCGGCGCCGAAAGCGTCACCGCCAGGTCCACCTCGTCGCGGTCGGACAGCGGCGCCACGCCGCTCGCGCCGGCCAGCGTCGCGCCGTCCGGGCCGACCGACCACTCGACGGTCAGTTCGTCGCCCACCGCCGCGGCGGGCAGGGTGCGCTCGACGCTGCCGTTCGCCGTCGACAGCGTCACGCGGACCGTCGCCTCCTCCTCCGGTATCGCGACGGTCGTGGACGCAGTCAGGCGGTCGCGCTCGACTGTCTCGACGCGGCGTAGCCGCGGGTAGATCGGCCGGCTGGGGTCGGGCGTCCACTCGCCGTTGTAGGTGTAGCGGTAGAGGTCACGGTCGGGGTAAGCGTCGACCACGGCGAAGTCGTCGGGGCCACGGTGGATGGCGGACACACGCGGGCCGTCGAGGTCGGGGTCGTTGCGCAGCGACTGGAACGGGTGGTTGAGCCACTCGCCGTAGGCCGGTGGGACGAAGACGACGGCGTTCTCGGGCGGGTCGTCGTCGAACGGCGCGTACGCGTCCTCGTACCGCTCGGTGTACCCCGAGTGGCGGTCGGCCGGCGTCGTGAGGTTCGGGACCGTCGCGACGGCGAGGACGGGAGCCGCCGCCAGCAGGACCGCCGCGGTGACCGCCAGGGCCGTCCGGCGGTCGAAGCGCGCCGCGAGCACCGTTCGTCCGCGCCGCCAGGCCGCGAGCAGGCCCGTCGCCCCGTAGACGGCCAGCACCGGCTGGAGGTCGTAGTGGTAGAACGGGCCGAACAGCGCCACGAGGCCGTTCGTCGGGTTCCCGATGTCCGCCAGCGTGTTCAGCGTGCCCCAGAAGAACACGTTGCCGACGCAGACCGTGGCGACGACGCCGAGCAGCGTCAGGCGGAGCGTCCGCGCGGAGAACGCGGCGGGGTCGGGCCGCCAGCCGCGGGACCGCCACAGCGTGACCGCCGCCGCCGACAGCGCCGCCGCGGCGCCAACGGGCGCGAGCGGGCTCCAGCGGGTCGCGAGGTACCACAGCGCGGTGACGTTCGCCCGGAGGCCCAGTGCGGGCGTGTACGTGCGCTCGTAGCCCAGAATCTGCCGGCGGCCGAACCCGATGCCGTCCTGCGGCGCGAACGCCTGGTAGGGGAAGACCAGCGGGTCGCCGGTCAGCAGCGCGTTGTAGCCGAGCGTCAGCGCGACGCCGGCGGCTCCCAGCGCCGCCGTCGCGCCCTGCCGAGCGAGTGTCCCGTGGAACCGCCTCGTGTCCCACGTCGCCCACAGCGTCCAGCAGGCGTGGGCGATCAAGGGCGCCGCGAACAGCACCGCCGTGTACGGCCGGGCGAAGAAGGCGGTCCCGACGAGCGCGCCCGCAAGCGCTGCCCAGCGGATCGAATCACGGCGGCGAGCCCGCAGGTACGCCAGCGCGAACCCGAGGTTCAGCAGCGTCGTCGGCGCGTACGGGAGGAACGTCGACGCAGGGTAGAGGAAGCCGGGCGAGGCCAGGAGCAGTGCCCCGGCGAGCAGACCCGTCGTCCGGTCGAAAGCGAGTCGTCCGAGGGCGACGGTCAGCGCGACGATGCCGGCCGCGACCAGCGCCAACGACAGCCGCGGGACGCCAACGGCCATCCCGACGGCGAACACTCCCGCCGTCACCGGCGCGTACTTTGGGTACAGCGTCGACCCTTCCTGCACGAAGAACCAGGGCCGGACCGCCTCGGCGATCGGGCCGGCCTCGATGGTCAACTGCCCCTCCAGCAGCATCGCCGCCTGCTGGAGGTACACCGCCTCGTCGTGGTTCGAGGAGTGGTGCGGGAAGAGAACGCGAGCGACCCCGAACACGACGAGTCCGGCCAGCACCGCGAGCGCGGCCGTCGGGGTCGGACTCGCGAGGATGCGCCGGCGCAGGTCGCCCGCGGCCGGGTCCGACCCGTCGCTCTCAGACATCCCTGGTCGCGGCGCCGTCCGGGAACCACGCGAGGTCGTGGTCGGCGGTGACCTCGACCGTCACCGAGGCCCCCACGTCGACCTGATCGGTGTGGTTGTGCATGCACTCGACGATGTCGCCGTTGTCGAGTTCGACGCGGTACAGCACGGTGGGCCCGAGGTACTGGCGGTAGATCACCTCGCCCTCGGCGGTCGCCTCCCCAGCGGGCCGGGCCGCAACGTCGTCCGGGCGGACGAGGACGTCGAGTTTCGTCCCCTCGTATGCCTCCGCGAGGCCGTGGATGCACTCGCGGGGAATCTCGCCGACCTCGGTGTGGACCGCGTCGCCGCTGAGATACCCCGAGAGGAAACTGGCGTGACCGAGGAAGCCAGCCACGAACCGCGACTCGGGGTGCTGGAACACCCGGTCGGGCCGGCCGACCTGCTCGATGCGACCGTCGTGCATCACGGCGACCCGGTCGGAGATCGACAGCGCCTCCTCCTGGTCGTGGGTGACCGAGACGGCGGTGACCCCGGTCTCCTTGAGGATGCGCCGGACCTCCTCGCGCATCTCCACGCGCAGGTCGACGTCGAGGTTCGAGAACGGTTCGTCGAGCAACAGCGTGTCCGGTTCCGGGGCCAGCGACCGCGCCAGCGCGACGCGCTGCTGTTGGCCGCCGGACAGCTCGTCGGGGTAACTGTCGCGGTGTGCGGCCAGGCCGACCAGCTCCAGCAGTTCGTCGACGCGCTCCTGGCGGCGCTCGGCGTCCCAGTCGTCGATGCCGAAGGCGATGTTCTCCGCGGCGGTGAGGTGGGGAAACAGCGCGAACTCCTGGAAGACGACGCCGACGCCGCGCTCCTCGGGGGGCACGAACTGCTCGTCGTCGGCGACGGCGGCGTCGTTGACCGCGATCGAGCCCTCGTCGGGGCGTTCGAGCCCGGCGATCAGTCGCAGCGTCGTGGTCTTCCCACAGCCGGAGGGGCCCAGCAGCGTGAGAATCTCGCCGTCCGCGACCGACAGCGAGAGGTCCGCGATGACCCGCTCGGTGCCAAAGCGCTTGCTCACGCCGTCAAGTTCCAGCACCACGTCGCCGTCGCCGGGCGTGTCGCGGGCCCGCCCGTCGGCGTCCGTGGTCGTCACGTAGGTCGGCTCGGCGCTCCTATTCGACATCGTACCCCTCCCCGCGCAAGATCAGGCCGATCGACAGCGCCGAGATGCCCACCAGCAACAGCGCCGGCAGGGCCGCCTCTCCGTAGGCGTAGTTCTTCCGGGCCGCCCAGATGAACGTCACCAGCGTCTCGTAGCCCGACGGGCGCAACATCAGTGTCACCGGGAGCTCTTTCATCGTCGTCAAAAAGACCAGCGCTACGCCGGCGAGCAGCCCGGGCGCCACGAGCGGGAACGTGACCGAGCGAAACGCCCCCAGCGACGTCCGTCCGAGCGTCCGGGCGGCCTCGGGCAGTTTGGGGTCGACCTGGAGGAACGAGGCCCGCGTCGAACCGACGGACTGCGGGATGAATCGGACGACGTACGCGAAGATGAGCAGCGGCAGGGTGTGGTACAGCTCGACGCCGGCCGGGAGGACGGAGCCGGTGCGCGTGCTGAAGAAGACCAGCGCCAGCCCGACGACGACCCCGGGGATGGCGTAGCCGACGTAGGTCGCCCGCTCGAGCAGCCCCGACAGCCGTCCGCGGTGGCGCGCCGAGAGGTAGGCGACGGGCAGCCCCAGCAGCCCCGCGGCCAGCGCCGCCCAGAAGGCCATCTCGACCGAGTGCAGCGCGTAGATGGGATCGAACGCGACGCCGGCGCGCGAGGCGGTGCCGCCGTCGACGAGCCACAGCAGGAGGATGCCGATTGGCACGACCAGTGCCAGGGCCGCCACCGTGGCTGGCACCAGCGTCGCCGGCCAGCGCCACCTGCCGAGCGAGACCGAATCGCCGCGGTAGCCTCCCTGGCGGGTGTACAGCCGCTCGGAGCCCCGCGTGCGGTACTCGACGGCGAGGATGAACGCCGTCACGCCGACGAGTTGCAGCGACAGCAGCGCCGCGAGGTCGGGGTTGTACCGCTGTTCGGTGAAGATGACGTTCGTGAACACCTGGTAGCGCATCAGCGCCGGCGTGCCGTAGTCCGCCAGCGCGTACAGCGACGCGAGCAGGGTGCCGGCGGCGACGGCGGGGCGAATCTGCGGGACGACGACACGTCGGAACGCCCCCCAGCGGTCGTGGCGCAGGGTCCGCGCGGCGTCGACCAGTTGCGTGTCAAGCCGCTTCAGCGAGGCCCGCGTGGTGATGAACACGTAGGGGTAGGTGTACAGCGTGAGGATGAAGATGGTCCCCTCCAGGCCGTAGATGCTCGGGATGCGCTCGACGCCGTACGGCGCCAGAACGTCCTGCAGTCGACCGCGGGGGCCGAACGCGGAGATGAACGCGAACGCCCCGAGGTAACTGGGGATCACGAGCGGCAGCGTCACCGCGACCGACCAGAACCGCGCGAACGGGAGGTCGGTCCTGACGGTCAGCCAGGCCAGGGGCACGCCGACCAGCACGCACAGCACCGTGACCGCGGTGACCATCACCGCACTGTTGAGGAACACCTCGACGGTCGTGTCGCGGGTGAGCAGTTCCAGCGCGCGGCCGGGAGCGACCTCCAGGGCCGCCAGGACGAGCCACGTCAGCGGAGTGACGACGAGCGCGGCGACCGCGCCGCTGGCGAGGGTGAGGCCGAGCGGTCGCGCGTCGTCCTCCCCGTCCACGTCGCGGGCCGCGTCAGTTGTCGTCTCCCCGACCCCCATGTTACACCTGGATTCCCACGTCGCGCATGAGGTCGATGGTCGGTCCGAGGTCGGACAGCTGCGTGAGGTCGATGTCCGGCGAGTCGATCTCGTCGATCGTCGGGAGGTCGCCGACCGGTTCGACCCCCTCGATCAGGGGGTACTCGTTGGTCTCGATGGCGAAGTACTCCTGGGCCTCCGCCGACAGCAGGTGCCGGACGAAGTTCGCCGCCAGGTCCTGGTCGCTGGTGCTGTCGACGACGGCGGCACCGGCGACGTTGAAGATCGAGCCGGCGTCGTTCTCGGTGAACGCCGTCGCGATGGGGGCCGACTCGTCGCTGGACTTCACCCGCTGGATGTAGTAGTGGTTCGCGAAGCCGGCGCGAATCTCTCCGTTGGCGACGGCCTCGGCGACGCGCTGTTCGTCTGCGTAGCGGGTCACGCCCGCGTCGAGCATCGAATTGAGCCACTCACGGGTCGTGTCCTCGCCCTCGAGGATGCGCATCGCCGTGACGAACGCCTGGAACGAGCCGTAGCCGGGCGCCCAGCCCATCTCGCCGGCCAGGGCGTCGGTGTCGGGGAACGACATCACGTCGCTCGGGACGTCCGACGCCGAGAGAGCGTTCGTGTTGTACGGGACCGTCCGGGCTCGCCCGGAGGTGCCGACCCAGTTGCCGTCGTCGGGGCGGTACGCCGAGTCGACCTTCTCGAGGACTTCCTCGGGGAGGGCGGCGGTCCGGCCCCCGTCGGCCAGTTGCCCGAGCGACCCGGCGTTGACCGTGTAGAACACGTCGGCGTCGCTCTGGTCGCCGGCGTTGACGATCTCGTTGACCAGCGTCGCCGAGTCGTTGTAGCGCGGCTGGACCGTGAAGTCCTCGTACTCTCCCTCGATGTACTCGACGAGTCGGCCGACCAGCCACTCGTGACGCCCGGAGTAGAGCGTCAGCGTCCCCTGGAGGTCGGGCATCTCCTTCATCGAGGTGCCGCCCGGCTCGTCCCGCCCCTGGCGGCTCGAGCCGATCAGCCCCGGCTGGACGTCGTTGCCACCGCTGCCGAGGAAGGAACTCAGACAGCCCGCGGTGCTGGCCAGGCCCGCGGCGCCGGTCGCCGCGAGGAAGTGTCGGCGGTTGGTTCGACGTGTCGGTTCGTCGCGTCGTCGTCCGCTGGAGGTGTCGTCGGTCATTGTCTTAATTTAGGTTCGCCTAAATGATTTGTACCTTCCGATTCGGCTCAGTCGTCGGCGGTCGCGGCTTCCGGCTGCACGTCCACGGCGGGGTCGAGTTCGTGCAGGCAGTCCAGCCAGTCGCGCATGTACTCGCCGGTGTGGTTGAGGAACTCGCCGTTGCGGAACTCCGAGAAGTCCCCCTCCGCCAGGGCGTCGGCCATCGCGGCGAACACGCCGGCGTAGCTGTCGGCGTCGTCGCCGACCTCGTCGACGACCCGCCAGAGGTGCTCGTTCAGCTCCAGGCCCGCGACCTCGTTGTGGAGGTCGTCGAACGTCGATCTGGGGGCCTTGTTGTGCTCACAGAGCGGGTCGCCGTTGTAAATCTGCTTGCCCAGGATGTCGCAGGCACGCTTGAGGAACACGCCGCTCCAGATGTCGTCGAACCGCCCGACGTCCCAGGGGTTGTCGTCCATCGGGCACTGGTAGAACGCCGGGACGACCTCGCGGCGGAACGCCAGGTTCATCGAGCAGACGGTGAGGTAGTTGCCGTCGGCGGCGACGAAGTCCTCGTCGAAGTCCGCGGCGGTGGTCCGGGTCTGGGCCTGGCCCTGGAGGTCGCCGTCCATCAGGATGCGGACGGCGTCGAGGTCCGGCACGTTCGTCCACAGGCCCTGCGAGGCGACGACATCGTCGACGCGTTCGGTGCCGATCTCGACGGACTCGTGCATCGCGGCGTAGGGGAACCCGCGGGGGTAGAGTTCGTGGTCGTCGGCGTTCTGGTAGAGGACGTTCACCCAGTCGGTGTCCGAGTCGACGCTCTCGATCTCGCCCTCGAACCCCAGGTTGTCCATGTGCCGGCCGAAGAAGTCGACGTCGTCGTGGGGGAGCGTGTCGTCGTCGATGAAGATGCCGTACTCGTAGTCGCCGGCCCACATGTACAGCAGCCCGAAACTGGTCTGGGCGTGGCTGGCCTCGGGGATCAGGTGTTCGTAGGCGTCGACGCCGTGCTCGTCGAACCACGCCTCACGTCGCGATCCGTCGAACACCTCGCCGGCGACCCCGAGATCGTCCAGCATGTCGGCCATCTCGGCGGTGTTACAGAAGTCCTCGGTGACGAGGACGAAGTCGAGTCGGTCCGTGTCGAACCCGTGGTCTCTCGCGTTGGCGACGTACTCGCGGACGCACTCGTACTCCCGGATCGTCGGGACGATGACGCAGATGTCGGCGCTCATCACCCGACTAGTTTTAGGCCGTCCTAAAACAACTTTTCATTTGGCGCGGCCGTGTCCGGCGCGCACCGCACGACGGGTGCGAACGGCGTCTCTGGCCCGTGCAATCCGCGACGAGTGGCTCTCGCCGATTCCCCTGGTCGATCCATCGCGTCCCCCGAAACCGCGACACGACGCGATCCCGACGGTCGTGAACCGTCGATTCGCTCCGAACCAGCGCCGCTCGGGCAGGCCCCTCCGGTGCGACAGGGTGAGCAGCCCCCGTCTCAGTAGTCCACCAGGTGGTGGAACACGGTCCCGGCGATGACGCCGTACAGGACGTGACCGAACAGCGGTCGGGCGGGTGTGTGCGGGATTGTCCAGCCGGCGGCAGGCGCGTAGCCGACCGTGTCGAGCCAGAACGGCCACAGGAACGCGATGTTCGTCGCGTACAGGACCGCACCGAACCCGAGACCAACCAGCGCGGCGTGGGCGTGGCCACGCTCCATCGTCGGCCGGAGCGGTCGGGTCTCCGTGGCCAGCCCCAGCAACACGCCGAACAGCGCACTGTGGAACAGGTGCGCCACCCAGCCGATCACCACTGAAGCGTCACCGCCGTTGTACAGCGCGCCGATGGCGCCCATCCGTTCGATGAGGAACTGCAGCGGCACGCCGAACACGACGCCCCCGACGATGCCGGCGAGGACGGCCCGCCACAGCGTGATGCGTTCGATCCGAGCCACCGAGCGCGAGTCTGGAGATTCGTACGCCATACCCGTACGGGGTTACGACACCCCTAAACGGTTGAGTGGCTGACCGGTCGCGCCACACTGCGGCGGTACCTTTTTCAGGAGGATCACACCCATCGGGGTCAGAATCCTTATGCGGCGTCGCCTTGTTCGACGGCGCATGGTCGGGACGCTGGTGGCGACGGGCGTGCTCGAGGCTGTCGTCGGCGGGGCCGAGCCGGTCGCTGCCAGTCTGCACGACGGTGTGTTCGACTACTACCAGTCGACCGTGCCGGGGCAACTCCGGACGCTGATCGCCGTCGTCCTGGTGCTCGTGATCGGCTGGTACGGGTCACAGGTGGCGGTGAGTCTCGCCGGGCGGTCGGTCGCACGACGGATCGGTCGGCCCAGCATCACGCGGACGGTGCTGCGCGGGCTGCGCTCGCTGCTGATGCTGGTCGCCGTGCTGTACGCCATCTCGCTGGTCGGTCTCCAGGCGGGGGACATCCTCATCTCGGTGACGGTGTTCTCGGCGGTTGTCGGTGTCATCCTCGCCCCCCTCGCCGGCAGCATCATCAACGGGCTGTTCGTCCTGGCGGACCAGCCCTACGAGATCGGCGACATGATCGAACTCGTCGACACCGATCGGCGCGGCTTCGTCGACGACATCACGATCCGGTACACGAAGATATTCACGCTCGACAACACGTTCATCGTGATCCCGAACTCCTCGATCAGGGACCGCGACGTGATCAACTACTCCGCCGAGGACGAGCGCACGCGGCTGTCGCTGTCGCTGGTCGTCACCTACGAGGGCGACATGGAGCAGGCGCGCTCGATCATGGAGCGGGCCGCTCGCAACGTCGACGAGGTGATCGGCGGCGGCCCCGACATCCGGATCGGTGCCGCCCGGTATCCCGCGGCACCGACGGCTTACGTCGACCAGTACGGCGACCACGGGATCACGCTGACGCTCCGGTACTGGGCCAAGCAGCCGTACAAACTGCTGACCGTGCGCTCGAAGGTCAACCAGCGAGTCCGCCAGGGCATCCTCGACAGCGACGACGTCGAGATCGCCTACCCCCACCGGCACCATGTGTTCGACGAGACCAGCGGGACCGCGCAGGTCGACGTGGACGGGCGCGGACCGCCCGAACACGGATCGAACGGCGCCGACCGCCGCTGAGGCTCACCCCTCGCCGACGACGAGCAGTTCGCAGTCCAGCTGTTCCCGGAGGTACGCCTCGACGTCCGGTTGCCCCGCGATCCGACGGAGCAGTCGTCGCCAGCGCCCGGCCTGTCGCCCGCCGATCACCACGACGGCGGCGTTCTCGGCGTGAATCTCCTCGAGGATGGTCTCCTCGACCAGCAGCCCCTCGCGAACCACGTAGCGAGCGGTGTCGATCCGACCGACCGATCGCTCGACGGCCGACTTGAGGTCCCGACGCGAGACGCCCCGTCCGTTCTGATAGAGGTTGACGTGCAACACGGTCAGCGGCAGGTCTCGCTCGCCGGCGACGTCGACGGCGCGGCGGAGGGTCCGTTTCGAACGGCTCGTCAGCGGATATCGAACGGGGGCGACGACGGTCACGTTTCTCCTCTCGCGGCGGAGCCACAAATCCTGCTCGGCCCTGGGCCGGCCCGTCACTCGCCCGTCCCGTTCCTGACGATTCGACCCTCGATAGCCGGGGCGATGCCGCACTCTCGGGCGTAGGCGGCCAGCACTTCGTACTGCACGTCGTCGGTCGCCGCGCGGTGGCGCGGTTCGATGGCGGGGAACTCGTGATCGGTGTGGAACAGGTACTCCGAGGTTGCGACCGTGTAGGTGGCGTCGGGATCGATCGGTTCGCCGCCGACGGTGGCCTCCGAGAGCGTCCCGGTCTCGCGGTCCCAGACGATCCGCGCGCCGCTGAGGTGGGCGTGCCACCAGTCCGACTCCCCGAACCCGACGTTCGCGCCGGCGGCCTGTCGGACCGTCGCCAGCAGTTCCTCGCCGGTCAGTTCGGCGACCGCCACCGACTCCTGGAACGGGATCAGCGACACCAGGTCGGCGAGGCTCACCTCGCCCGCGATTGGGTCACCCTCGCGGATGCCGCCGCTGTTCTGCAGCCCCACGTCGGCGCCGGTCGCCCAGCGGTAGGCGTCGGCGACGAAGTTGCCGACACGGCTCTCGCCGCGGAAGGCGGCGGTCGCCGAGCGCTCGATCGGGTCCTCGACCGTGGCGACGACCTCGTCGAGTCCCGCCGCGCGTTCGCGGTCGCGCATCGCGGCGGCCAGCTCCTCGTCGAGGGGCCCGTCGCTCGCCTCGTGGCGAGTGACCGTCGGCGCACCCGACAGGTCGACCTCGAACAGCACCTCGCCGTTGACGCCGGGGCGGGTGAGCAGGGTGCCGTCAACGCGCTCGACCAGTTCCGTGTGGACGTGGCCGCCCAGGATCACGTCGACGTCCAGCGACGTCGCGAGCGTCTCGTCGTCGTTGCCGCAGTGGGACAGCAGGACGATTCGGTCGGCGCCGGCCTCGCGCAGCGCGTCGACGGCGTCCCGGCCGACGGCGACGGGGTCCTCGAAGCCGACGCCGCCCGCGTTCGGGTTGATGGAGGGCGTGGTGGGGTCCGTGAGACCGAACAGTCCGACGGTGACGCCGTCGACGGTCCGCAGCGTCCACGGCGCCGAACCCTCGGCGGCGGCCAGTCGGCGCTCGTCGCCGTACGCCGGCCCATCCCCCTCATTCGTGTAGGCGTTGGTCGTGACCCAGGTCTGGGGGGTGCGTTCGACCAGCTCCCGCGTTCGCTCGATGCCGTAGTCGAAGTCGTGGTTGCCGAAGGTGTCGAGGTCGGCGCCGACCGCCTCGAAGAAGGGCACCGTCCCCTCGCCCTCCGTCAGCAGCGAGAGCACCCCTGGGGCGGTGTTGTCGCCGGTCCCGCAGACCAGGGCGTCCTCGCCGGACAGCGACTGCACCAGCCCGGCCAGCCGACCGATCCGCTCGGGGTCGTCGTAGGCGTTCTCGACGTCGGAGTAGTGGAGGAGACGAGGACTCATCGGACCACAGGGTAGGTGGTCGCCGGGGCAAGAACCCGTCGAAGCCGGACGCGGGTCACCGCAACGTCAGCGCGTCGTCGACGGCGTCGGAGACCGCCACCATCCGACCCTCCGTCTCCCTCGGAAGTCCCTCGTCGCGGACGTGCTGGAGCAGTGCGTCCTGAACGTGGCCGACGGGCGAGGCGTCCTGATGGGAGATCGAGGGGAACCCCGGCGCCCAGAAGGTGTACGCCTCCGAGGCGACGCGGTAGGTGCGCTCGGGGTCGATGGGCGCGCCGTCGACGGTCGCCGCCACGAGTCGGCACTCTGCCTCTGTCCGCTCCCATCGCAGCTGCGCGCCAGAGACGTGGAGGACCACCTCCGGAACCGCGTCGACCTCCCGAACCCCGTCCCGGAACAGCCCCCGGAGGTCCGCGCCGTCGATCGGACCGGCGTAGATTTCGTTGTCCATCGGCGCGATCGCCCGCACCTCTCCCTCGCTGAGCGTGCCGGACAGCGGCGGCCCGGGCCGGATCGTGCCGGTCACCGCAACGTCCGCGTCGGCGGCCCGCCGGATCGCGTCGGCGACGAGGTTCCCGACCCGCGACTCCGGGCCACGATCGTCCCGTGCTCGGGACAGCGGCTCGACCGCGGTCGCGACGGTCTCGTCCATCCCCAGGCCCCGGCGAGTCTCTAGCAGTCGGTCCCGGAGCGCCGTCGCGACCGGCGCGTCGTCGGTGTCAAGCAGTTCTGCGGTCGGCGGGTCGGCGAGTCGAACCCGCGCGACGGCCTCGCCGCGCTCGCCGGGCCTGATCGTCGCCACCCCGTCGACGGTCTCGGCAACGCGGTCGTGGAGATGCCCGCCGAGCACGGCGTCGATCGGAAGTTCCGCGCGCAACCGCTCGTCGAGCGCCCCGCAGTGCGAGACGGCGACGAGGCGGTCGACGCCGGCGCCCTGGAGTTCCTCGACGGCGGTCCGCGCGGCGGCCAGCGGGTCGCCGAGGTGGAACGCCTCGTCCCACCCGCTCGTCCCCAGAATCTCCGTCTCGGTGACGCCGAACAGGCCGACGCGCTCGCCGGCGACCGTCTCCACGGTCCAGCGCTCGACGCCCGCCTCGGCAAACAGCGGGCGGTCCTCTCCGTGCGGTTCGAGGTTCGCGCAGAGCCACGTCGGATCGGCGGCCTCGACGACGCTCCGCAGGACGTCGAGGCCGTGGTCGAAGTCGTGGTTGCCGAACGCGCAGTAGTCGACGTCGAGCGCGTCGTACAGCGCCAGCGCCGCCGCGCCGTCGGTCTCGGCGCCCAGCAGCGACGGCGCGAGCGTGTCGCCGCAGTCGACCACGAGGGTCTCGGCACCCCGCTCGCGCTCGACGAGTCCCGCGACGCGAGCGGCGCGCTCTGGGTGGTCGAGCGCGTTCTCGACGTCGGAGATGGCAAGCACCGTGACGCTCATCGGTGGACCCTCGCACCTGGCGCACCTGAGCGTGTCGGTCTCGGAGCGACACCGATTTGTGCCCACCGCCGGTACCTCGAATCATGTCTCTCGAACCCCGGACCACGCCGGACGGCGAGACCGTCTTCGTCGCCACCGACGAGGGCGACAAGGGCTCGCAGGGGCCGTTCCTCGTGGCCTACGCGGGCGAGGACCGCGACCGGCGGTACGGCTGGTGGTGTACCAGCTGCGACACCGTCGACAACGCGATGGACTCGATGGGCCGCATCGAGTGCAACGTCTGTGGCAACTTCCGCAAGCCCACGGAGTGGGACGCTGCACACGAGTGAACACTCGCGTGCAAGCCCTGCCTCGCTGCGCTCGGCAGGACGCCGCCCACGAATGACAACGTCATTCGCGGGCGAACCCTCGTTCGCTCCGCTCACGAGGACGCCGCTCACGAGTGATGGCTATCACTCGCGCGCACACCGACATCACTCCAGCGGCGAGTCGCCACGGGCCGCGAGGTAGATCACGCCCAGTTCGTGCAGCGCGGGGTGGGGCGTCGCGTGGGGCCTGTGTTCCAGCACCTCCGAGAGGACGTCGTGGAAGGTTCGGTCCTCCTCGGCGGCCAGCGTCGTCGCCAGCACCGCGGCCGACCGAGAGATGCCGGCTGTGCAGTTGATCAGGGCCGACCCGTCCGCGCGGTGAGCTCGACGAGCCGCATCGACGGCCGCGGCGAACGCCGTCCACTCGTTGTGCTCGTCGTCCGAGAGGGGGCGGTGGTGGGTCGTCGCGGTGCCGGGGTCGGAGTTGACCGACACGACGCGGTCGAAGTCGTGGTCGTGCCGGTCCGCGTCGGCGGCGTGGACGTTCCCGAGGTACAGGTCGCGGTCGCCGATCCGTCGGACCACCGGGTCCGGGTCGACGTAGCGGGTCGGGCGGACGTACACCGTCGTTCCGCTGACCTCGTCGCGGCGGGGGCCCGAGTGGTCGGACACGCCGGAGGAGAGCGGCCGAGATTTGCTAAATCCTTCGAAGACCGCTGCGATGTTTACGTGACGTTCACCTGTCAGGCAACTATATTTATGATGGTGGATGTGGTACACGGTAACGAATGGGTTCTGGTAGCACGCACCTCTCCGAACGTGCCAGGTCGATCTTCGAGCAGCTCGGATACGAAATCGACGGTCGCGGCCCCCGGTTCCGGGCCGAACGCGAGTGGAAGTCCGTCCACGTCGCCGCCGTATCGGAGGTCCCCGACCCACCCCAATCGGGCGACCTCCGCTGTTTCGTCACCTATCGAGACATCGCCCAGGACCTGAAGAGTCGTCTGCTGGCGGACAAACCGCCGTACGACTGGGCCATCGTCGCCGTCGGCGAGGGCGACGCGGCCACCGACGGCGGCTACGACGTGATCCACCCCGAGGACGCGATCAGGTGAGCCCCGGCGCTACGCCGGGACCTCGGTCTTGACGACCGTCGTCGGTCGACTCGTCAGGCGGAGCACGCGGTCCGTGACGCCGCCCAGCAGGGTGCGGTACGCCTCCGGCCGGCGCCTGGTTCCCAGAATCAGGAGGTCCGCATCCGCCTCCTCGCCGTACTCGACGATGGTCTCGGCCGGGTGGCCGTGGCGCATCTCGGTGACCACCTCGACGCCAGCGTCGTCCGCCGCGGTCCGGATTGCCGCGAGCGCGTCCGTGCCGTGCTCTTCGAGGCCGTGCTCGGGACCTTCCGCCTCGTCGACGTACTCGTCGCCGCTGTAGGCGGTCACGACGTCCTCGTCGACGACGTACAGCGCGTGCAGCGTAGCGCCGTGGGCCGCCGCCAGCGCGACGGCGTGGGACTTGGCGTCCTCTGAGGCGACATCTCCGTCCGTCGACAGCAGGATCGTGTCGTACATGGCTGAACGTTCGCGGGAGAGCCGTTTAAAATTCCGTCCCGGTTCCCGGCCGTCGAGAGCGCTACAGTCGCTCGCTGGTCGCCGAGAGTCCGGCCGGAACGTCCACGTCCGCGCCCTGCGAGCGCAGCGTCTCGCCGAGCGCGCTGATCAGCGACGACACCGTCTCCGGGCGCGCGGAGTGGCCCATGCAGCCGATGCGGAAGATGTCTCCCTCTAGATCACCGAGCCCCGACGCGATCTCGATGTCGTACTCGGCGAGCAGGTGGTCGATGACGGCGCCGTCGTCGACGCCGTCGGGGACGCGCACCGCGTTCAGGCTCGGCAGCCAGGCGTCCTCGCTGGCGTTCATTTCCAGGCCCATCGCCTCCAGGCCAGCCTTCAGCGCGCCGGCGACGCGACGGTGGCGGTCCCACCGCTGCTCGATGCCCTCCTCGGCGACGAGGCGCAGCGCCTCCCGGAGCGCGTAGACGTTCGTGATCGGTGCGGTGTGGTGGTAGGCGCGCTCCTCGCCCCAGTAGCCCTCCAGCAGCCCGAGGTCGAGGTACCACGAGCGGGCGGGTTCCTCCCGCGAGAGCACCTTGTCCATCGCGCGGTCGTTCAGCGTCAGCGGACTCGCGCCGGGCGGACAGGAGAGGCACTTCTGGGGCCCGGAGTAGGCGACATCGATGCCCCACTCGTCGACGCGCAGTTCGACGCCGCCCAGCGACGTGACGGTGTCGGCGATCACCAGCGCGTCGTGGTCGTGTGCCGCCGCGGTGAGTTCGGAGACGTTCGGCTGGCGCACGCCCGTCGAGGTCTCGGCGTGGACGAATCCGAACACGTCGGGATCGTGTTCCGCGAGCGCGTCGGCGACATCGTCGGGGTCGAGCGGCTCGCCCCACGGCGCGTCGACGTGCGCCACCTCGCCGCCGGCCCGGCGGACCATCTCGGCCATCCGCCCGCCGAAGTAGCCGTTCGTCGGCACGAGAACGGTGTCGCCCGGCTCGGTGAGGTTGCCGACGGCGGCCTCCATCGCCGCCGAGCCGGTCCCCGAGACGGGGATCGTCCACTTGTTATCCGTGCGGAACGTGTACCGGAGCAGCTCCTGGACCTCGTCCATGATCTCGACGAAGGAGGGGTCAAGGTGGCCCACGAGCGGCGTGCTCATCCCCCGCAAGACGCGGGGGTGTACCTCGCTGGGGCCCGGTCCCATCAGCGTCCGATCTGGTGGTGTCAGTTCGCCCACCGACGGTGGTTCCTGCATGTCCAACGATACCGAGGAGGCCCGCAAAAAGGTGTTCAAGCCGGAACGTCGGTAGTGCCGTCACCCCCCGCTTCAGACCGGGTCCGTGTCGTGGAGGAACGTCTGGACCTCCACGGTGCGCCCGTCGGGGTCGTCGGCGAAGAACTGGTAGATGTCGAACTCCTCGTTCTGCTCGGGCGGGCCGCGGGCGCGGTCCGCCAGACGGTCGTGCATCTCGTCGACGCCGTCGCGGTCGCCGTAGAAGAACGTCACCACGCCCTCCGTCTCGGTCTCGTCGCTCTCGCAGAACCCCAGCAGCATGTTGCCGTGCTTGAGGATGGTGCAGGCGGGCTGTTCGAGCCACACCTCCGCGTCCATGGTCTCGGTGTAAAACTGGACGACCTCGTCGTGGTTCTCCGTGCCGAAGAACACGATTCCGGACATGGGACCGGCGTCGAACCCACCACAAAAAACGGTTCCGACTCCGCGCTAGCCCTGAATCGCAATCGGTGTCTGGTTGAGGTACGCCTGGAACGTGTCGGCGTCACCGCTGACGATCTTCGCGATGTTGGCGTCGTACGCGGTGATGGTGTAACTGTTGCCGCCCTGGTGGGTCGGTTCGGGGATGTGGGCCCGCCCGTCGTCGATGCTCACGACGACGTGGTACTCGACCGGCGACCCCTGATAGTAGACGTAGTAGCCGAACCGCGCGTTGTTCCCCTGAATGCCCCGAGTCCAGGGCTGCTGGTAGCCGCTGTCGATCTGTTCCTCGCGGCTGACCCGCAAAGCGACGTCCGAGCGGTAGGTCCAGGTCCCACGGTTGGCGAACGCGATCCAGTCGCCGAGGCCCGAGTCGGCGACCGTCTCCCTGATCTGCTGGTAGCTCGTCATCGTCGGCCGAGTATTCGGTCCCGTTACATAAATCGGGGTGCTTAGCGGTCGGTCGCGACAAGTAGCCTTTAGTTTTCGCGGGCGAACGGGGGTCGTATGTCCGACACGCGCCGATCACTGTTGCGCTTCGGGTACCCCGCCGTGGTCGTCGGCGTCGGGATCGTTTTCGTGGCGACGCTGATCGATCCCGCCTTCTCCTGGGAGACGCGCTCGCTGTCGAGCATCGGCGAGGCGACCGACGCCGGGTTCGGATCGATCGACAGAATCGCCTTCCTGCTGTTCAACGGCGGCCTCCTGCTCGGTGGCCTCGTGGGCATCCCGTTCGTCGTGGGCGCCGGCAGCGTCCTCGACGGCCGCGTCGCGACGGTCGCGACGGTCCTCGGCGTGATCACGCTGTTGGGGATGACCGGCGTCGGGATCGCGTACCTCGACGGGCCGCTGGCGTCGCTGCACTTCCTGTTCGCGACGATGCTGTTCATGGGCCAGACGCTGACGATGTGGACGTTCGGGTCCGCGATGGTACTGGACGGCGACCCGCGGTTCGGCGTGCTCTCCATCTGGATCAGCAACGCCCAGCTGCTGTTCTGGATTTTCTGGATCATCGCCGAGGCGATGGTGTTCACCGAGGACGACGTCTGGACGTACTTCGCCGTGCCCGAGTTCGTGGCAGCGCTGGCCTTCGGCACCTGGGTGATCGGCACCGCCCGCCGGTACGGCGAGTGATCGCCCGGAGAGCTCAGAGGTCGTCAGAGATTCGCGTCACCGTCGCCCCCGGTGCGTCGTAGTCGACCGCGGGCGCCCACCGCCAGACGCGACGGCCCTCGCCGCCCTCGACCTGCGGCGCCTGCTTGAGACCGCGCTTGATGCACCGCCACCACCCGTCGGTCGTGTCGTAGCCGGCCGGATGCTCCTCGTACAGCGCGTCGACGAAGTCGCTCCGGCGTGCTCGTTCGGTGTCCTTGAGGTAGGCCACCGCCGCGCCGACGGCCACGCGCCGAGCCCGGACGACGGGTTCCTCGTAACCGGGGACCTCGACGTCTTCGAGATCGACGAGGTCCGCCCCCGGGGGCAGGTCGTCGTCGATGGTGGTCGTCGAGTCGTAGTCCAGCCCCGTGCTGACGTCCCGGCCGAGCTGCTCGCGACTCCGAGCCACAGCGCGGCGGGCGAGTTCGTCCAGGCGCTCGCTCTCGACGCCCGACAGCTGGCCGGCGTCCCGCGAGAGGTCCTCGTCCGTCATCCGGGTGACCCGCTCCGGCGAGAACCCGTCGTCGTCGATGGGATCGCCCGAGCGGTCCCGCCCGGACCGTTCCCCGTCGTCGGGGGCATCGATCGGATCGCCGGCCTCGACTCTGGCCTCCAGGGTCTCGACGCGCTTGGCGTACTCCGACAGCAGCTGGTCGCGTTCGCTGCCCTGCTCGATGGCGGTGCGGTTGCGGACCACCCACTCCAGATACGCCGTCGTGCTCTCGAACCCGAGCAGCTCCCGTTCGGTGTCCATCCGCCGGACGGTGTCCTCGTCGAGTTCGAGCCGGAGGGTCGGCATCGAGCGTGGGTAGCGGCGGGTGGTACAAAAAACTCGCTCTCGGTCGAGTGCGCCCCGCTGGCACGCCCCACAACAAGGGTTAAATCCCCGAGTTCGCATACCAACAGGCATGCACAAGGACGAGCTCTTGGAACTGCACGAGCAGATGGTCGTCATCATGGAGAACTTCGACGAACGAGAGAATGTCGACGACGACCTGTTCGAACCCTACCACGAACTGGACGTCGACCCCTCGCACGTCCACAAGTCCAAGAGCGAACACAAACACGCCGTGTTCGTGCTCGGCAACGCGCTGGCGAGCGCGATGAGCGAAGACGAGTTCTCCAGCGCCGGCCGCATCGGAAAGCGGATGGAGGAACTCGCCGAGGACGCCGAAGAAAAAATCTGACCCGGCGACCGGTTGGAAATCTGGCAGGCGGGCGGCGGAAGGTATTTGTTTCGCTTGTGGCTTGGTGGGTGTATGGACACGCGCACGCAGGACCGCGTCGAAGAGTGGGACGCGCGGTCGTTCTCCGGCGGGTTCGACGGGTTACGCGAGCTCGCCGACGACGAGTTCACGGGCGCAGTCGAGAGCGCCGGTCGCCACCTGTTCATGCTCAACGGGCGCATCGTCGGCGTGTTCGACGGCGACCTCGACGACTTCGAGGACGCCTCGGGCACCACCTACAGCGCGCCCGACCCGGCGCTCGTGATGCTGTGTACGATGTGGGAGACCGGCGGCGAGACGAAGGCCAAGTACTACACCAACGACACCCCCATCTCGGAGGTCGACGATACACTGACCTCGGGGTCGTTCACGGGGTATCTGGAGCTGAGCGAGAACGTCCTCAGCGGCGACTACTACGTCTGCTACTACGGCGGGCGCTCCCTGCCGGTGGCGTGGGTCGGCAACAGCGAACAGCTGCTGACCGGCGACGAGGCGTTCGAGCGGGCCGACGACGAGGTGGGCATCTACGAGGTCCGTGATGTCGACCTCGAGGTCGTCGAGCTCCCGGAACCCGAACCCGACCCGGAACCGGAGCCAGAGTCCGACCACGGGGCGGGTGGCGCGGCCGTTGCGGGTTCCGCGGCGGCCGGGGACACCGACGACGGCGCTGGGGACACGAGCGAGTCGAGCACCGCCGAATCCTCGACCGCTCGCGCTCGCGGAGGCTCGGTGTCCGACGAGACGACGGCCGACTCCGCACCGACGGACGACGAGGGTGCGACAGCGCTGGGCCCGGGGGACGCGTCGACGGGAGCCACAGCGAACGACGCGATCGAGCGGACCGACGCGACGGCCAGCGCGGAGGGGGCGGACACGTCGACCCGACCCGACACCGAGCGAGAGCGGTCGAGGGCGCCGACAGACGAGGCTCGGCGCCGAAACGACGACCGGACCACCGGCGACGGTGTTTCCGGCGAGCGAAACGACACGGGCGCGAGCGGGCAGAACCAGGACCCGACGAGCGACGCCGACATCGACGCTACCCCCGAAGATGTCGTGGCGGCGCCGCCGGCAGACGACGACAGAGGGTCCACCGCGGCGGGCGAGGCCGCCGAGCGTGCCCGGTCCGGGCGGTCCCGACGGGACCAGCCGTCGACCGGACGCGGCGCCGGGACGAACGGCCCCGATGCCCGAAGCGACGAGCGGGGCGCCGTCGGCGACCGGGGTGACCCGCTCGCCGAGACCAGCGCTCCCGCCGACGACTCGGACCCCCGCTTCGAGAAAGAGGCGGCGTGGCGCGAGACGACCACCATCCCCTCTATCGATCCCGACCAGTCCGCGGAGGCCGAGGAGAGCCACGGTCCGACGGGCTCGGCGGTCCACGAGGGTGGTGACCGGCGCCGCGACGCAGGGGGTGGCGCCCCCACGGGATCGAACGGTCGCGGAGGGCGAGCCTCCGGCCGCGGGTCGTCGGCCCGCGACGCCCCCGGCGCGGGCGGGACAGGTGCCGGCGGTGGGAGCGAACCCCTGGAGCGGGAGATGCTCGAACGCGAGGACAAGATCGACCGCCTCCAGCAACGCGTATCGAACCTGGAGTCCGAACGCGACGAGTTGCGCGCCGAGTGCGAGCGCCTGCGCTCGGAGGCCGAGGACTCGGCGGACGTCGACGCGTTGGCGGAAGAGCGGGACCGCCTGCAGTCCGAGAACGAGCAACTGCGCGAACGCGCGGAGAACTTGCAGCACCAGGTCGACTCTCTGGAGTCCGAGATCGAGCGCCTGGAGTCGGCTCTGGAGGAGGCGCGGGCCGCGGCACCCGAAGACGACGGCCCAGACGCCGCCCGGGAGCTGTCCCCGGCGGCGGCGCTGAGCGGGACGAACCTGTTCGTCCGGTACGCCTCGAAGGGCGAGGACACGCTGGCGGACGCCCACAGCGGCACGGCCACGCGTGACGACGTCAACGACAACCTCCGGCTGGAGCACCACACGAGCTTCGACGCCGACGACGTTGCGGTCGGCGACGTCCCGTACGAGCAGTTCCTCCGGGAGTCCATCGAGTTCGGGTTCGTCGACTGGGCGGTCCGAACGCTGCTGTTCGAGATTCGCGAGACCGGCAATCAGGACCAGCTTCGAGACCTCTACGACACGCTGCCGGAGGTCGACCGCGCAGAACTGGACGGCACGGTGGAACTCGAGAGAGGCGAGGACGAGGAGACACCCGCCGAGATCAACTTCGACGTGGTGTTGCGAAACCGGATGGGCGCGCCGCTGGTCGTCGCGAACGTCAACGACAGCCGCGACGCGGCCACCGAGGGGATGATGGTCCAGTTGAACGAGGACGCCGGGGCCGTCAAGGAACGACACGACGAGTTCGTCGGGGCGTTCATGGTGACGACGAGCTTCTTCGAACCCGGCGCACTGGAGACGGCCGACGAGGCGACCAGCGGCAGTTTCCTGAGTCGAGACTCGCGAAAGAGCTTCGTGAAGCTGTCACGCAAGCGGGGCTACCACCTCTGTCTCGTGGAGACACGAGACGGCAACTTCCACGTTAACGTGCCGGAACTGTAGATCCGAACGGTCAGCCTTCGATCTCGGCGGTCGAGTCGATCTTCATCGACTCCAGTTTCTCGACGGTTTCGTCGAGTTTCTCGTCGAGTTCGTCGACGAACTCTGCCGTACGCTCGGTCGTGATGGCGCCCTGGCTGGACGGCTCGATGAGGTTCTCCTCTTCGAGAACGCGCAGAGAGTAGCGGACCTTGTGGTGGGGGTACCCCGTCTCGTTGGACATCTTGACGATGCCGATCGGCTCGCTCTCGATCACCATCCGCAGCACCTGCAGATGGCGCTCCAGCATGTCCACCTCCTTCTCAAGTCGGTCTATCATGGCATTTGTTAACTTGTCATTGCAGCCTTTAAATGTTACCCATCGAAGAACGGCCGACGCGCCTCGGTTTCACGAATTCCACGGTCGAGTACATAGGTTTTCTGGTCGTTACCGGTCGTAATTTCGACCCCACCCGGCCGTGGGCGTCCCGACGGCAACAAGACATACGTCGGGCCTGTCACTACGGAGCCCCACATGGTTCGAGACCTCTCACGGCGGCGGTTCGTCGGGGGCATGGCGGCGACGGCGATAGCGACGACGCTGGCTGGCTGTGGCGGCGGCGGAAGTGACGATGACGACGGCGGGGATGGCGGGGGCGGCGAGACTGACGGCGGGGATGGTGGAAGCGACGGGACCGACGGCGCGGACGGCGGAGACGGCGAAGGCACGAAGACTGAGGTTCGGGGGACGGAGAACGGCGGGACGAGGGTCGTGACCTTCGACTACTCGTTCTCAGACGGCGACAGCGTCGTCGGCAGTTCGCTCACCGGAATCCAGATGACGTACCCGAACCCCGGCGCGCTCTCGTCGGCGACGGTCACGGAACTGACCCTCGATGGCGGGGACGCCTCGCGGGACATCCAGGGCACCGCCACGTCCAACGAGGGGGCGACCTACACGATCAGCCTTGGCGGCGAAAACACCATCGAGTCCGGCGACGAGCTGGTGGTGGAACTGTCCAACGTCGTCCCACCCGCCGGTTCCCACGAGGCGACCGCGACGGTCAACCCGCAGTCCGGCGCCACGGAGTTCGTCGAGTCGTTCTGACCGCTCCACCGGGAATCGCCCGACTGCGGCTCCACGCCGGACACCGAAATCGGTTTAGTGGGTCGGCGGATATCCGGGGACGGTATGACAGTCACGATCGTCGGCGCACAGCTCGGCGACGAGGGGAAAGGTGGGATCGTCGATCTGTACAGCGAAGACGCCGACGTGGTGGTCCGGTACCAGGGTGGTGACAACGCGGGTCACACCGTCGTCCACGACGGTCGGGAGTTCAAACTCTCGTTGGTGCCAAGCGGCGTCGTCCGCGGGAAGACCGGCCTCCTGGGCAACGGCTGCGTGGTCAACCCGGAGACGCTGTTCGAGGAGATCGACAAACTCCAGGGGCGTGGTCTCGACCCCGACGTTCGCGTCGCCCGACGCGCGCATGTGATCCTCCCGTATCACCGTCGACTCGACGGCATCGAGGAGGAGGCCAAAAGCGAGTCCGACCAGGAGGTCGGGACGACGGGCCGCGGGATCGGGCCGACCTACGAGGACAAGGCCGGTCGACGCGGGCTCAGGATCGGCGACCTCGTCGACCCCGAGGTCCTGCGCGAACGCCTGGAGTACGTCGTCCCGATCAAACGGGCGCTCGCGGAGGACGTGTTCGGCGTCGACACCGGCGAGGCGTTCGACGTCGACGCCCTCCACGAGCAGTACGCCGAGTACGGGCGCCGACTGAAGCGCGAGGAGATGCTCGTCGACGCCGGCGACCACCTCGTCGACCGCATCGACGCCGGCGAGCAGGTGATGCTGGAGGGCGCTCAGGGGACGCTGATCGACATCGACCACGGGAACTACCCGTACGTCACCTCGTCGAACCCGACCGCCGGCGGCGCCTGTGCTGGCACCGGGCTCCCGCCCGGGACCGTCGGCGACGGCGAGGTGATCGGCATCGTCAAGGCGTACCTCTCGCGGGTCGGGAGTGGTCCGATGCCGACGGAGCTGGCCGGCGTCGAGGGCGACACGCCGGGGTACGACGGCGACGCCGACGCCGCCGAGGAGGAGCTGGCGACCTACATCCGCGACGAGGGCGGCGAGTACGGCACCGTCACCGGCCGCCCGCGGCGGGTCGGGTGGCTGGACCTGCCGATGCTGCGCCACGCCACGCGTCGCAGCGGGTTCACCGGGCTGGCGATCAACCACGTCGACGTCCTCTCCGGACTCGAGGAGGTGAAGGTCGGCCACTCCTACACGCTCGACGGCGAAGAGGTGCTGACGATGCCCGCGACGACCGAGCGGTGGGGCGAGTGTGAACCCAACTACCGGAACTTCGACGGGTGGACCTGCGACGACTGGTCGGCCGTCGCCGCGGAGGGGTACGACGCCATGCCGGAGAACGCCCGCGACTATCTGGAGTACCTAGAATCGGAACTCGACACCGACATCTACGCCGTCGGTGTCGGCCCCGACCGGTCGGACACCGTCGTCCGCCACCACCCCCTGTGAACGGTCCACGGAAACCCGTCACCCTTTTGCCCCGTCCGTTCGGAGTCGCGAGCATGAACACGGGTGAGACCCGGTGAAGGAGTCGCTGATGGAGATCGTCTGCTGTCCGATGGACAAGCACGACCTCGAACTCGAGGTCACGGAGCGCGAGGACGAGGAGATCGTCGAGGGCGAACTCGTCTGCTTGGAGTGTGGCGAGGTGTACCCCATCGAGGACGGCATCCCGAACCTCCTCCCGCCGGACATGCGCGAGGAGTCTCCGGCCTGAGACGGGTTATTCTCGGCTTCTCCCGGCGGATGCCACCACCGGGCCAGGGACCTGCCGGTACACTGTGAGAATAACCTGTATGAGACGGGCTTCGGTCACCAGACCGGCCCGAGCGGTACTGTTATCGGCGGTGGCGTGCAACGGCGAGTGTGTCACGCCGTCTCTCGGTCACGATCGGACGCGAGTCGCTGCACGCCATCGAGGCTCCCGAACGGTTCGAGGCGACCGGCGACTTCACCGTCGCGTTCGACAACCGCGGACGGGCGGTCCACGTCCACCTCGCTCCGGACGACGCGCTGGCCCGCGCGGTGACCCTCCCGGAGACCAACCACCCGCTGGACAGCGAGGGGGCCCTCGGGGTACCGGTCCGGGTCGACGCCGACGAGCGCGTCGAGGGGCAGCTGGAGGTCGTCACCGCATACGGCGCCGAGTCCCGGTCGATCCCCGTGACCGTCGGCCCCGAGGAGACCGAGCCGACGCCGGTAGAGCCGGAGCGCGGGACCGGCAAGTCAGCGCGCTCGGGGCCGACCCTCCGGGACCGGGTCGGAGCGGTCACGGAGGGGCCCGGTGGGATTCCACCGGGGCTGGCCGCACTGACGGCGCTGGCGGCTGTCGCCGCGTTCGTCGCCGCGCTGATCGTCGGCGGGGGGGCCGCCGTCGTCGGCGTCCTCGTCTTGCTGCTGGGCGTCGTCGCCGCGGTCGGCCTGCTCCTCGTCGACGTGTGAGAGTACGGACGGTTCCCGAACTGTGGGAATCAGGCACACACTTGACGACGCCATCGCATGAACCTCGGTCCATGCCGGATTCCACCACGTCCGACGACCTGACCTCGGAACTCGAACACGCCGCACGCACCGCCATCGGAGACGAACTCAGGAGTCTGACGTACTTCACACCCGGCGAGCAGAGACAGGTGTACCTCCGGGCTGGCCTCTCGGCGGACGCCGACATCGAGGGGTTCGTCGAGACGGAACGGTTGGGGTTCCGCTCGCAACACGACTACGGCGACTCCGAACTCGGGGCGTACCGGTTCACCGTCCGGGCGTTCGAACACGGCTACCTCACGCGGGTCGTCGTCGGCGATCACGGCGCGTTCGTCACCTGCGACGAGATGCACATCGACCGATTCCAGGAGGTGGCCGCGGCACTCCGCTCGGTGCTGTCCGAACACGATCCCTGACGGCGTCGCGCGACCGGATGTTCCACTGGCAATTCCCATCACAGTAATTGTGGTACTCCGTGACGGCGCCACACACGTCCGACGGGACGCTCTACGAGCGGCTGGTGGTTGGGCGCGGCACCGTCGTCCATTCGGGTGGCAAGTCGATGCTCGCCTCGGGGGTCGGTCCGGACTCAGTCTCGCCGGAGACGTTCGAGCAGGCCAGCGAGCCGATCTACCGACGAGCCGGTGAGCACGTTCACGAGTCGCTGACTCCGCTGGTACATCTGTCGCAGGTCCCGCACTTTCTCGAGGTCCTGTCGGGCTCGCGGGTCGTCCGCCTCCTCCAGTGACCGTTCGGCCTCCTCCAGTGCACTCGTCATCACCGAAATCTCTCGTTGGACTTCCCGTCGGAGGAACTCCTGGACCACCGTCCAGAAGTTGCGTTCCGCCTCGTAGAACGCCTTCTTGCCCTCGCCGGGGACGGAGCGGCGGTAGACGAGGTGGAGTCGTTCCATGTCCTGCATCGCCGTGCTCACCGTCGACTTCGCGTACCCGCTCTCCTCGACGAGCGTATCGAGTGACACCGGATCGTCGGCGAAGTACAGGAGTCCGTACAGGCGCCCGTAACTTCGGTTGAGTCCGTAGACGTTCGCAGATCGCTCCATCGCCTCGACGACCGCTTCCCGTGCTGTCTCGACGTCTTCGCTCACGTCGAACGCGGTTCGTTCGTCGCTGTCTCCCATCGGAAGGACGTAGTCACCGTAAGATGTAATACGTTTTGATCAGAATATTCGGATGATGCCGAATATAGTGAATAGCACGAGCGGCGACACCGACGGGTCCGTCGTGCTCGAAGCCACCGGACTCGAGAAGACCTACCAGTCTCGCCTCCCGCTCGTGGGGCGGTCCGTCCCGGTCCTGTCCGGTGTGGACGTTACGCTCGCGGAGGGGGAGATCGTCGGGATCGTCGGCGGCAACGGCTCTGGCAAGTCGACGCTGATGAAGATTCTCGTCGGCGCACTGCAGGCGGACACCGGCGAGATCACACGACACGGAACGATCGGCTGGTGTCCCCAGGAGACGCTGCTGTACGACCGGCTCACCGTCGCCGAGACGTTCGCTCTCTTCGGCGAGGCCTACGACCTCACCGAGGAGCGTGTCAGGAACCGACGCGACGAACTCGCCGAGCGCCTCGACTTCGAGCAGTTCCTGGACTACCGCATCGACCATCTCTCCGGCGGCAACCGACAGAAAGTCAACCTCGCCATCGCACTGCTGCACGAGCCCGACCTGTTGCTGCTCGACGAACCCTACACCGGCTTCGACTGGGAGACCTACCTCGCGTTCTGGGAGCTCACGGAGACACTCGTGGCGAACGGCACCGCCATCGCCATCATCTCCCATCTCATCAGCGAACGCGAACGGTTCGACCGGATTCTGGAGCTCGGCGACGGGACGCTCACCGAGCAGTCGACTGCCCCACAGCAGACCCGGGAGAGTGCCCACTCCACACAGACCGCGACCGATGCGGACGCGGCCGAATCTCGGGAGGCGTGACATGGGTCGCATCGTGACCGTCACTCGGCTCCGACTCGCCGAACTCGTCCGCCAGCCGCTCACGTTGCTGCTGATGCTGGTGCTCCCGCCGGTCGTGGTCGAGACGTACGGCGTCGCGGTGAAGTCGTTCCCGCAGCTCCCCAATCTCGCCGCAGCACCGGCGACCGTCGGCCGCATGACCGGCACGCTGTTCGCGGTCGCCTTCCTCGCAGGGCTGGTCGGGCTGTTCCAGGTGATCAGCGCGCGGCGTGGTGACGAGCGCGCCACCATCGTCGGGTTCCCACGCTGGGGACTGCTCGCGACGCGTCTCCTCACCGTGTTCGTCGTCGCCGTCGCTGGCGCGACCGTCGCCCTCGCCACGCTCGGGTACAACGTCGCCATCGAGGCGCCGGTGCTCGCGTTCGCCTTCCTCGTGGTGGCCGCGCTCATCTACGGGCTGCTCGGGGTCGTCGTCGGGACGCTCGTCCCCAAGGAACTCGAGGGTTCGATCGTCCTCGTCTTCCTGGCGGATATCGACAACGCGCTCTCTTCGGGACTGGTCCCGATCGGCGCGTCGACGGACCTCCCACTCGTCGGCACCGTCGGTGTGGTCGACTTCGTGCCGCTGTACCACCCCAGCGAACTCTTCGCCACCGCGGTCCTCGACGGCGAGGTCGCGTCGGTACACCTGCTGCCCGTGGTCGGCTGGGTGCTCGGGTTGCTCGTCATCGCGTTCGTCGCCTACGGTCGGTCCGCCGGGAACGGCTGGTTCACGCCGAACGGAGGGACAGCATGAGCCGGACCGGTGCCGCCCTCCGCAGTGGTGCGCGAGAGCTCCGGCGAACACCGATCCTCTTGGCGCTGCTGGTGTTCGCACCGGCGTACGTCATCTACCTCTTCACGCTCGTCGCACCGGACGGAACCGCCGTCGTCCGCCTGAGCGGCGAGGTGATCCGGGCGCCGCTCGGCGAGGCGTTCCCCGCGTTCACAACGCCGATGACCGCGGCGCTTTTGTCCGGCATCACCGGGCTGTTTCTGATGCACAGCTCCGCCGTCGCCGACTCGCGGCTCGTCGTCGCCGGCTACCGCTCGCACCAGGTCGTCCTCGCGCGACTCGGCGTACTCCTCGGGGTCGCGGTCGTCGCGACCGGCGTCTCCGTGGGCGTGATGCTCACCGCGTTCACACCGACGAACCTCGGCTGGTTCGTCGTCGGCACCGCTGCCACGGCACTCGTCTACGGGATGGTCGGCGTGCTCGCAGGGGTTCTCCTGGCGCGGATCACCGGCGTGTACCTCATCCTCTTCGGTTCGATGGTCGATCTGTTCATCTTCCAGAACCCCCTGGCAACCGATCCACCCGCTGTCGCGACGCTGCTGCCCGGCCACTACCCACTGCAGGTTGCGATGGAGGCCGGATTCAGCGGCACGGTCGAGCTCGCGTCGCTGGGCTGGACGCTGCTCTACCTCGGCGTGCTCACCGCCGTGACGACGACGGCGTTCTATCGCGAGATGCGTGTGACCTGATTCGGTGGCCCGGTCGCAAAGCGAACCGCCTTTGCCCTCCCGACCGCGTCTCTCTCGCATGTCGCTGGCAGCACGGACCCGGGAGGCCGTCCGGCGGCGCCCCTGGTTGCTCGCGGCGCTCGGGGCCGGCGTCGTCAACTACACCGCCGCCGCACGGAGCCTGGACGTCGACGGGGACGTCGAGGCCGTCGCGACGGCGCTGCGGCGCTACGCCGAGGACCTCGATCCGCCGGCACGCCCGGCAGGCGACGCGACGGTGTCGATGCGCAGCGGCGTCGAGCGAGTCACCGAGGGGGGCGACTGGGCCGACGAGGACACGGTCCTGTCGGTCGGCGGGACGGCCTTTCGCGACGGTGACGGATCGCTGACTGCGGTCACGGCCCGCGGCCCGGGCGCGGCGGCGCTGTCGGCGGTGCTGGGTCGGCTGGCCGCCGCGGACGTGCCCGTCGAGGCAGCTGGCGCGAGCGACGGGGAACTGACGGTCGTCGTGGGACGGCGCTACGGCGCGGACGCGGTTCGCGTCCTCGAGGGGGCGCTGTCCAGCGGGCCCTGAGGCCCTCGGGGGCTCCCCCTGCTCCAACAGCTTCAAGCGGTCGCCGCGGGAACCGACGCCCGATGACGCTGCACGTGACGAACTCGCTCTCGGGCGAGCGCGAAGCCTTCGAGCCACGCGACCCCGACTCGGTTCTCCTCTACTACTGCGGCCTGACGGTGTACGATCCGCCCCACCTCGGGCACGGGCGAGCCTGGGTCCACGTCGACACGATGCACCGCTGGCTGGAGCACCTGGGTTACGACGTCAGCCACGTCGAGAACTTCACGGACGTCAACGAGAAGATCGTCTCGAAGATCGGCATCGACGGCGCGGACGAGGACGCCGTCGCCCGCCACCACATCCAGGGCACCATCGAGGACATGCGGTCGCTGAACTGTCTGCGTGCGGACGTCTACCCGCGGGTCTCCGAGCACGTCCCGGAGATCATCGACCTCGTCGGGTCGCTGATCGACCGCGGCCACGCCTACGAGTCCAACGGCTCGGTGTACTTCGACGTGACGAGTTTCGAGGCGTACGGCGACCTCTCGAACCAGGACCCTGCGGAGATGGAGGCCCAGGGCGCCGACGACGAGCGTGCCGAGAAGCGCCACCCCGCGGACTTCGCGCTGTGGAAGGCTGGCGCCGTCGCCCCCGAGGACGCCAACCAGCACCGCCCGGAGGACGCCGAGCCGCTGACCGACCCCGCCGGACAGACCTGGGAGTCGCCGTGGAGCGAGGGCCGACCCGGCTGGCACGTCGAGTGCTCGGCGATGTCGATGGCCCACCTCGACGACAGCATCGACATTCACGTCGGCGGCCAGGACCTCGTGTTCCCCCACCACGAGAACGAGATTGCCCAGAGCGAGGCGGCGACCGGCGAGCAGTTCGCCAGGTACTGGCTGCACGTCGGGTTGCTGGAGACCGAGGGCGAGAAGATGTCCTCGTCGCTGGGCAACTACTGGACGGTCCGTGACGCCGTCGACGAACTCGGAGGCAACGTCGTCAGGACCTTCCTGCTGTCGACGTCGTACAGCAACCGTGCGACGCTGTCCGACGAGACGCTCGCGGAGGCCCGCGAGCGCTGGGACCGACTCCAGCGGGGCTACGAGCGGGCGGTCGCTACGGCCGACTCCGCAGACGCCTACACGAAGGTGGTCGACGACGACCTCCGCGACGCCGTCGACGAGTCCCGGAAGTCGTTCACCGACGCGATGAACGACGACTTCAACACCCGTCGGGCGCTCAGCGCCCTGCTCGAACTGGTGTCGGCGGTCAATCGCCACCTGGACGACCGGGATCGGTACGACTACCGCGGCCTCCGCCGTGCCATCGAGACCCTCGAGGAGTTCGGCGGGGGCGTCCTCGGTCTCGGGCTCGCCGACGGTGAGGACGGGTCCGACCTCGCCGGCGACCTCGTGGAACTGGTGTTGGATGTCCGCGAACGAGAGCGAGCGGCCGGCAACTACGAGCGCGCGGACGAACTCCGGGACGAGCTGGAGGCGCTGGGGGTCGAAGTGCAGGACACCGACGACGGACCGTCCTACCGACTCTGAGGCGACCGCTGCGCCCGCCCTGGCCGCGTGGCGGCAGCGCTCGCGATGCCGTCTCTGGTCAGAGAACGCGAGAACGTGGTGTGGTCGAGCGACGACCCACCTCAGAACTTCGCGACGACCTCGTCCATGCAGCCGCTGTCCGGCTTGTAGTAGTCCCCGTGTGAGGGGACGTAGGTGACGTCGTTGTCGGTGTAGTTCGCGGGTTGGGGCCCCTCACAGCCTTCCTCGCCGACGGCGGAGTCGAACTCGGCGGTGCCGTACGCCCACTCCAGCACGCTGTCGTCGGTCTTGTAGAAGTTGTCCGTGCGTCCGGTCGCCGCCTCGATGTCCGGCCCGTAGTCGTCGTTCGTGGCGACGTTGTCGTTGTCGGCGGCCCCGCCCAGCAGCGTCAGCGACTCCACGACATCGGTGAGGCCGTTCTCGTTGAGGACCTCGACGGCCCGCAGTGCGACGCGCGCCCCCAGCGAGTGACAGCACACGCGGAGCGTGGTGTTCGGGTTCTGCGCGTCGTACTGGTACAGGAAGTTCGCCAGCTTCGCGCCGTTGCGCTCGGCTATCTCGGTCGCGTCCCACCACTCCGTATACGAGGTGTCGGAGTCCCAGGAGTAGCCGACCACCGGCGCGCCGTACCCGTTCTGTCGCAGGGCGGCCTCGATGTCGCCGAACGAGTCCAGCGCGTCGGACTGGTCGTTCCGCCAGCCGTGGGCGTGGACGAACAGTTCGCCGGGCGCGGGGCCGTCGAGGCCCGGAATCGACCCCCGCGTCTCGTAGTTCGTCGCCGAGTTGCCGTCGGTCAGTTCGACCGACCCGTACCATGTGATGTCGAAGTGCCCTCGCGTGCTCACCTGCGGGAACGTCTCCGCGTCGGACGCCGCCGCGCTGCCCAGCGCGACGCCACCGCCGACCGCCGCCGCCGCAGTTCCGAGGAACGCTCGTCGGCCCAGTGCACCGCCGGTTGTGCCTCTGTCTCGCGGCATGTGACACCGCGACACATGGGAGGGTGTTATAGGTATCCATATTCTACATAGACTCGTTTCTAAACGTTAAACGACGACTTGGTTCAGACGTTTCAGCCCAGTAGGAAAAGCGGCTACTCGTCGGGCAGATCGTCGACCAGCACCGTCGCCTCGCCGTCGACGACCACCTCGTCCTCACACTCGACGCGGGTGGTCAGGCGGAACTTGTTCCCGCCCAAATCCTCGACGACTTCGACGACGGCGGTCACTCGGTTGCCGATTCGGACGGGCCCACGAAACTCCAGTTCCTGCGAGAGGTAGATTGTCAGGCCCGGCAGGCGGGCCAGCGCGGCGCTGATGATGCCCGAGACGAGGGTCCCGTGTGCGATGCGGCCCTGGAAGCGCGTCTCGGCGGCGAACTCGTCGTCGAGGTGCAGGCGGTTCGTGTCGCCGCTGACCGCTGCGAACCGCTCGACGTCGTCGTCGTCCAGGGTCTTCGAGAACTGGACGGAGTCGCCGACGTCGAGATCGTCGGGGTCGCCGACGGTTCGTTCGAACGTCCAGTCAGCCTCGTCGTAGGTGACCGACGGTACCCCCGGGGGGAGGCGTTCCGACTCGTCGTCGCCGTCGGCGAGGGCCGCTGCGGTCGCCGTGTTCGCTGCGGCTGCCGTCCTGAGGACGCTCGAGGCGACGCTGGTCCAGGCCTCTGCCATCGCCGAGAACGGGGTTCCGTAGCCACCGGACTGTGGGCTCATGACACACACGTTGGAGGGTGGCGTTAATTACTGTGTTGGCTCCGGTGGTGGGGGTGTTCGGCGGCCAATATGGCCGATATACCGTTTTCTGAGCCCGCTACGCACAGTTTCGGCGATTGTTCACCGAGACACGGCAATACTCTCTATACCACTCGATACCATTCTGTACCATTGAGCGGAACAGTTAAGATGCGTGGCGTCGTAGGTGTATGTGATGACGGACGACAAATCGAGGATGCCGTGGCTGCCCGCGATGTTCGCCGGAGAGATGCAGGAGGCGAGCGAGCAGGCGGTCGAGTCCCAGCGGGAACTGTTCGAGCAGTTCGCGTCGATGGGGCCGGCACCCACGGACGGACCGTTCTCGGGCCTGAATGGCCTGACGGACACGGCGATGTTCAAGACCCGCGTCCAGAGCGGCGGCCGCATCAGCATCCCCGATGCCGAGCGCGAGGCCCTCGATATCGACGAGGGCGACATCGTGCAGGCCGTCGTCTTCCCCGTCAAGCGATCCCGGAGTGACCAAGAATGACTGACTTCATCACCGCAACCTTCGAACTGCAGCGCACCGCCGTCGAACAGACCCACAAGGCCACCGTCGACGCCATCGAGGCACAGACCGAGGCCATGCACGCGACCAGCGAGGCCATGGAGGAGTCGGGCGCGTTCACCGAGAACGCCGCCTCGATGAGCCGCGACGCCTGGCACGCGCTGTTCGACGCCATGGAGGAGAACACGCCCGAGGGCGCCGTCGACTACGAGCAGTTCCGCACGCTCGTCGACGACACGATCGACGCCTCCGTCGACTCCCAGGAGGAGTTCCTGGCCGCGATGACCGAGGCCGCCGAGGAGAGCACCGAGACCTTCGAGTCCGCCGCCGAGGCGTACACGGAACTGGTCGACGACTCCTTCGAGTCGACCCTGGAGGCCCACGAGCAGGTCGAGGCGACCTGGTCCGACGCCGCCGAAGAGATCGAGATCGCCGAGTGAGCGCCCGGGTTTTCGGTGTTTTCAAACATGAGTGACGCAAACTCGTTTCCGATGAACGGTGACTACGGCGACTGGAACGGCTTCGTCGAGCAGATGAACGAACAGTTCATGGAGGCCGTCGAGGCCAACATGGAGGCCCAGGCGGAGTTCGTCGAGTCTTGGTCCGAGGCCGTCGAAGAGGGCGTCGGCGACGCCGAGGCCGCCGAGGGCGTCCAGGGGTACGCGCGTGCCTACGAGACGTGGATGGAGGCCGCCGACCAGATGGTCGAGCGAGCCAACGACGCCGTCGAAGGGGAGGAGGTCGACGTCGAGGAGTTCCGCGACGTCTGGCTCAACAGCGCCAACGAGGCGTTCAAGGAGGTCATGAGCACCTCCGCCTTCGCCGCCGCGACCGGCCAGACCGTCGCCGGCGCGATGGAGGCCAAGCGCCAGGCCGACGACGCCGCCGAGACGACGCTGCACGACCTCGGCCTGCCGACCGAGAGCGACGTCCAGGAGGTCGGCGACCGCCTCGTCGAACTGGAGCGCCGGCAGCACGCCGTCGAGCAGAAGCTCGATCGGGTTCTGGAGCACGTCGAGGAGTGACGATGAACCCCTACACAGCGGCCATGGACATGCAGCGCGACGCCTGGGAGAGCGCCGCCGACCTCGTCACCAAGATGAGCGAGGCGCCCGAGGCCAAGCGCACCCTGGACGAGATCGACGTCGGCGAGACGCCGAGCGAGGTCGTCTACGAGGAGAACAAACTGCGCCTGCTCCACTACGAGTCCCGCACCGAGGAGCAACGCGACGTGCCGATCCTGATCGTCTACGCGCTGATCAACCGGCCGTACATCCTCGACCTCCAGCCCGATCGGTCGGTCGTGCGGACGCTGCTGGACAACGGGTTCGACGTGTACCTCATCGACTGGGGCGAGCCCTCGACGCTGGACCGGTCGCTGGGACTGGCCGACTACGTCGACCGCTACATCGACAACTGCGTCGACGTGGTCCGGGAGCGCTCGGACAACGAGGCCATCGACATCCTCGGGTACTGCATGGGCGGGACGATGTCGGTGATGTACGGCGCGCTGCATCGCGAGAAGGTTCGAAATCTCGCGCTGATGGCCGCCGGCCTCTGCTTCGAGCAGACCGGCGGCGTCCTCGAGAAGTGGGGCCAGCAGGAGTACTACGACCCCGAGGAAGTCGTCGACACCTACGGCAACGTGCCCGCGGAGTTCCTCGACCTGGGGTTCGCGCTGATGGACCCCGTCGCGAACTACGTCACGAAGTACGTCCGCTTCTACGAGAACATGGAGGACGAGGACTTCGTGGAGAACTTCGCGCGCATGGAGGAGTGGCTCGGCGACGGCATCGACGTCGCCGGCCGCGCCTACGTCGAGTTCCTCCGGGACGTCTACCAGGAGAACGCGCTGTACGAGAACGACCTCGAACTCGACGGGCGCCAGGTCGACCTCGCGGAACTCGACATGCCGATCCTCCAGATCGTCGCCGAGTACGACCACCTCATCCCGCCGACGGCCTCCAAGCCGTTCAACGAGGTCGTCCCGAGCGACGACACCGAGATCATGGAGTTCCCGACCGGGCACATCGGGATGTCCGTCTCCTCGCGGTCCCACGAGGAGCTGTGGCCCGACGTCTGCGAGTGGTTCGACGCCCACCAGGACACACCGATGCCCGGCGCGGACGCGACGCCCGACCTCGAAGACGTGAACGGGATCGGCCCTGCCTACGCCGACGACCTCCGCGACGCCGGTGTCGCGTCGGTCGCAGCCCTGGCGGACGGCGACGCCGCCGACCTCGCCGCGGAGACCGGGATCGCCGTCTCTCGGCTCGAGGACTGGATCGACCAGGCCACCGACCACGTCGCCGAGTGAGCGGCGGTCGGCGCCCAGCGGCGATCGCTCCGGATCGCCTCCCCCGAGTGAGACTTTCTTGCACGCGGGGGAACGCTTTTACTGCTCATTCGTGACTGTACCGCCATGGACGACAGACGTTCAATGTCCGGGCGGACCTGCGTCATAACTGGGTCCGCGAGAGGCATCGGGCGTGGGATCGCGGAGCACCTCGGCAGCGCGGGTGCGCAAGTGGTGATCAACTACCGAAGTTCCGAGGAGGCCGCGATGGAGGCCGTCGAGACGATCGAGGAGTCGGGCGGCGAGGCCGTCGCCGCGCGGGCCGACGTCACCGACCGCGCCGAGGTCGCCCACATGCGCGAGCGCTGCCACGAGGCCTTCGGCCCGGCGGACGTCCTGGTCAACAACGCCGGCATCACCGCCGACACGCAGTTTCGCGACATGAGCAAGGAGGAGTGGGACGACGTGATGGACGTCAACCTCGGTGGCGTGTTCAACTGCACCCAGGAGTTCTACGACGACATCTGGGAGTCGGCTCACGGACGCCTGATCAACATCTCCAGCGTCGTCGGCAAGCAGGGGAACTTCGGCCAGGCCAACTACGCCGCCGCGAAGTCGGGGCTGTTCGGGTTCACGCGCACCATCGCGCTGGAACTCGCCGAGGGTGGGTCGACGGCAAACTGCGTCGCGCCGGGGTTCACCAAGACGGACATGCTGGAGACGGTCCCCGAGAAGGTGATCGACCGCATCGTCGCCCAGGTGCCGCTCAACCGACTCGCCGAGGTCGAGGATGTCGCCGCCGTCGTCCGCTTCCTCGCCAGTGCAGAGTCCGCGTACGTCACCGGCGAAGTGCTGGACGTAAACGGCGGGATGGACCTCTGACCGAGTGAGGCTCCAGCGTCTCGCGACTACTGCGCCATCTTGGTTGTGCCGTCACTCGATCGGAGACAGCCGACGGTCCAGCTCGCGCTCGACCCAGTCGGCGAACTCCGACTCGGGCATATCGACGTACTCCGCGGTCGCCTCGAAGAAGCCCGTGGTCCCGAGCAAGCGCACGGCGCGGTAGACGGGCCGGCGCTCGGCGTACCCTTCTGGGAGCGTGCCGGCGACCGAGCGATACCCCTCGTGGAGCGCGTCGACGATCCGATCCGGCGCCGGATCGAGGAGGTCGTCGAACGCCTGGTCGCGGACGCGATACAGTTCGCGGGCGGGGTCGCCGACGTGGGCCGTCTCCCAGTCGACGTAGCCGACGCCGCCGTCGACGCGGAACGTGTTGGGCTTGGCGGGGTCGCCGTGCAGCAGCGCCGCGGGCGCGCGGTCGAGCAGGTCGCGGTTGGCCTCGACGGCGCCGATCACGCGGTCGAACGACTCGGGGAACCGATCGGACGTGGCGGCGGCTCGCAGTCGCTCGATGGTGTCGACGAGCACGTCCGTCCAAGGTCCGGTGTCCAGCTCCAGCCCCGCGGCGTCGCCGCCGCCGACGTGGCCGTGGCGGTCGAACCGCTCGTCGTGCAGTCGCGCGAGCGCCACGCCGACCTCGCGAGCCGCCGCGGCGCGTTCGCGCTCGTCGTACTCCCCCCAGGCGTACGCGAGGTTGCGGCCCGACAGCGGCGCCGTCGCGACGAAGGGGACCTCGCCGTCGGTGCTGCTGGCCAGGAGTTTCGGGACCGGAACCGCACGGTTCGCGCCGACGTACGCCAGCGCGGCGCGTTCGGCCCGGACCCGCGAGGGGTCGCCGTCGGTGGCCACCTTCAGGTACGCCGCGGTCCCGTCCTCGAACGTCGCCCGCACCGACTCGTTGCCGGGGTTCCACGAGACCCCCGCGGCCTCCACCTCGGCCACCTCGCGGTCCGGGAACGCCACCGCGAGCGCTCGCTCGACGCGTTCGTCCATGGTTCGGGGTGGTGCGACCGGTCGAAAGGTCTTGTCCCGGCCCGCCAACGAGTGACACGGAGGGGTCGGCACCGCTTATAAGACCGTCCCCCGCGTCGACGCCGATATGGATCGCGTAGCGATACTCGGCGCCTCGATGACCCAGTTCGGCCAGCGAGACGGCTGGGTGTCGGACCTGCTCGCGGAGGCGGCGACGGCGTGTCTGGACGACGCCGGCGTCGACGCGAGCGACCTCGACCACCTGTACGTCTCGAACATGGCCAGCGGCGAGTTCGAGGGCCAGTCCGGTGTGATGAACCGCCTCGCGCACGACATCGGCGCCATCCCGGCGTACACCCAGCGGGTCGACCAGACCAGCTCCAGCGGCGGCGCGGGCACCTACGCCGCCTGTCAGTCCGTCGCCAGCGGCGCCAGCGAGCTGACGATGCTCGTCGGCGGCGAGAAGATGACCCACCGCTCGACGGCCGAGGCGACCGACGTCATCGCCTCGCTGACTCACCCCGTCGAGTACAAGCACGGCGTCACGCTGCCCTCCTTCGCCGGGCTGACCGCCCGCGCGTACCTCGACCGGTACGACGCCCCCCGCGAGAGCCTCGCGAAAGTCGCGGTGAAGAACCACGAAAACGGCGTGGACAACCCCCACGCCCAGTTCCGGAAGGAGATCGACGTCGAGACGGTGATGGAATCGCCCATCGTCGCCGACCCGCTGCGGCTGTACGACTTCTGTCCGATCACCGACGGCTCCGCGGCGCTGCTGTTCTGTCCCGAATCCATCGCCGAGAAACACGCCGAGGAGTACGCCGTCGTCGCCGGGATCGGCGGCGCGACGGACACCCACGTCGTCCACGAGCGGGGCGACCCGACGGTAATGGGCGGCGTCGTCGACAGCGGCGAGACAGCCTACGAGATGGCCGGGATCAACCCCGACGACATCGACGTGGCTGAACTGCACGACATGTTCACCATCCTCGAATTCCTCCAGATGGAGGGGCTGGGCTTCGCCGACCCCGGCACGGCCTGGGAGCAGGTCGAAGCCGGGCGCACCGAGCGCGACGGCGAGTTGCCCATCAACACCTCCGGTGGCCTGAAGTCGAAGGGGCACCCGCTGGGCGCCAGCGGCGTCGCGCAGGTGTACGAAATCTACCGCCAGCTGACCGGCGAGGCAGGGCCGCGACAACTCGACGACCCCGAGATCGGCCTCGCCTGCAACGTCGGCGGGTTCGGCAACTGCGTCATCACGACGGTGCTGGAGGCCGCAGCATGAGCGACGACGAACCCGGGCTGGTCGCCGGCGAGTGCCCGAACGGTCACCTCTCGTACCCCCAGCACCCGCGCTGTCCGGAGTGCGGCGAGGCGCAGTCGGCGGGCCCGGACCTCAGCGAGCGGACCGCGGAGGTCGTCACCTGGACCACGGCGACCGCGACGCCGCCGGGCGTGCGCTCGCCGAACGACCTCGCCATCGTCGCGTTCGACGTCGACGGCGTGGAGGTCCGGGCCATCGGGGGCGTCGTCGATGAGGCGGACGTCTCGGTCGGCGACCGCGTCGAACCGGTGTACCGCGAGGCCTTGCGCGACCCCGACGCGGGCATCCGCCACCCGGACAGCCAGCGGTGGGACGGCTACCGATTCAGGCCGCTCGACTGATCAGGCCGATCCCGCCTCGCCCTCGTCGCGGCCGTCGCCGCCCTCGTCGCCCCCGTCGGCGCCGCCCGGCTCGTCGCCCTCGTCGCCGTAGCGGTCCTTCAGCGTCTCCAGTTCCCCCTCGACGTCGACGTCCACGGCGTCGCCGTCGGCCTCTGCATCGTCGGCCGCGGGCCCCTCGGACCCGTCGACGGCGTCGGCGGCGTTCCGATCGGGCGACTCGGCACGCTCCTGAAGGCTCGTCTCCACCTCGTCACGGAGTTCGCGGGCCTCTTCGAGCAGTTCCCGTGCCGTCTCGTTCTCCGGGAGGGCGCCTCCTTCGACTGCCCGCTGGAGGTCTGCCAGCGCGCCCTCCAGCCGCGACAGCGTCTCGCGGCCGGCCGCGGCGGCGCGATCGGCCGCCTGCTCGCCCCCCTCGCGGACCTCTCGGCCCGTCTCGGCCATCCGGATGCCGCGCTGGAGCGCCTCCAGCAGGCGGACGTTCGCCTCCAGAATCGCGATTGTCGCCGGGATCGCCACCTCGTCGGCGAACGCCAGCACCTCGCGCGGCGAGGGGGGCCGGGGGAGTCCGAGCGGCCCCCGCGGTGGGTCCGGTGGCCCCCGACGGTCGCGCTGGCGGTCGAGGTCAGCGCGCAGTTCCGACAGGACCGCCGCCAGCTCGCCGGCGGTCTCCTCCAGATCGTCCGCGTCGTCCCCGCCGTCGTCGGTCATGTTCCCGGGTTGTTCGCCGACGAACAAAAACCCCGGCGGCGTGAGGGCAACGTTTTTTCTCCCGTCCGCGCCAGACGTAGGATATGAGCGCCGTCGATCGCACGCTGGACACGTTCAGACAGCCGGAGTACACCGGCGAGAACCGCTGCTGGCCGTGTACGGCCACCAACGTCGCCATCGCCGTCGTGCTCAGCGCCGGGGTGGCTGCCGCCGCGGTGCTTGGTGCGAGCGGCACCGCGACGACCCTGGGCCTGGCCGGGTCCGGTGGCCTGTTCGTCGTCTCGCTGGGCGCCATCTGGCTCCGCGGATACCTCGTCCCTGGGACGCCGACGCTGACCAAGCGGTACTTCCCCGACTGGCTGCTGGCGAAGTTCGACCAACTGCCCGACGAGGGCGAAGAGGTCGCTGCCGCCGACGTCGACGTCGAGGCCGAACTGCTCGAACAGGGCGTCCTCGAACCCTGCGCCGACCGCGAGGACCTCTGCGTGGCCGACGCGTACCACGACCCCTGGCGGGCCCGTATCGAGACGGTCCGCGAGAACGACGTCGAACCGTCGCTGCTGCGGGACTTCTTCCCCGTCGACGTCGCCGACGTCGCGTTCGACCGCCACGAGGGTGCCGTGATCGCACGCATGAACGGGACCCGCATCGCCCACTGGGAGTCCGAGGCTGCCCTCATCGCGGACGTCGCCGCGGCGGCGGTGTTCCGCGAGCGCCTGGACCGCTGGGACGACTACAGCTTCGAGGCCCAAGTCGAACTCGTCGGCGGCCTGCGGCTGTTCCTCGAACGCTGTCCGGACTGCGACGGGCCCATCGCCTTCGGCGAGGAGACCGTCGAGTCCTGCTGTCGCTCGGTCGACGTCGTGGCGATGACCTGCGCGGACTGTGACTCCCGGCTGTTCGAGGCCGAGGTGACCGAGGAGATGTACGAGGACCCGGCCGCCGCGTGAGCGCTCAGTCCAAATCCAGCCCCAACCCCGCCGGCTCCGGCCCCGGGTCGATCGGACTCGCAGGCAGGTCGTCGCCGACCGTCGCGTCGTTGTAGGCGACTGGCGCCACGTCGTTCGGGCCGTCCGGGTAGAACAGTGAGGCAAGCGCTTGGATCGTCTCGCGGCCGGCGCCGAGCTCGAACTGGCCGCCGCCGTACAGCGATATCTCTCGGTCCAGACACTCGTCGACGGTCTCCAGCAGCGACTCGACCGTGCCGAACCGCGACGGCTTGACGTTTATCCACCGTGGCTCGAACGGGAAGCGATCCAGATCGGCGAGACCGTGAATCGGAGCGTCCCAGGAGACGCGCTCCCGGTGGTCGTCGACGATGGGCTCCGTCTCCTCGGTGAGTGCAGGGTCTTCGACGACGGCGTCAGGGAACGTCTCGAAGACGAGCCGGTACAGGTCTGGCGACGGTTCGGCGTCGACCTCGGTCCCCTCGTAGTGGCCCTTCAGGTCCAGGATTCGGGCCGGCGCGAGGTCGGCCACGCGCTCGGCGAGCGCCTCGTCCCAGTCCGTGGTGGGGTCGAGTTTGAACCGCAGGTCGTCGTGGACCGAAAGCAGCGACTCCAGGCGGTCGGTCGTCGGTGGCTCCCCGAGTCGCGTGCTGACGACGAACTCGACGGGGTCGTACGAGCGGCCGAGCACGGACCCCAGCGACTCGTCAGCCCGGCGGAGCGCGAGGTCCAGCGCCGCCGACTCGACGCCCCATCGGCGGTACGGCCGGCTCACCTCGCGTTCGGGCTCTTTGGTCGGGAACAGGTCCACGTCGTCGAGCGCGGCGGAGAACTCGGCGAACCGGAACTCGCCGGTCGGCAGGTCGAGGTCGGGCGCCGACAGCGCCTCGTGGTCGACCGTGTCGTAGGTGACGTCCTCGCCGCGACCGGTCGCCTCCGGGCCCTGCAGGGCGAGTTCGGTCGTCACGCGATCGAACCCGCTGGAGGTGTCCAGGTGATGTCGCGAGAGCGTCCAGTCCTCGACGGTCAGCCGGAGGTCGGCAACGGCGTCGTAACTGGCCATACGACCCTCTTGCGTGGCCCGCACACGGCTCTTTCGGTGGCGAACCCCGAGTCAGAGCACGAGGAGCCAGAAGAGCCCGCCGAGCAGCCCGAGCCAGAGGAGGTGCTTGAGCGCCGTCCACAGTAGCTGCCGCTGCATCTCGTCACGTCCCTGGTCCGAGAGCAACAGCGGTGTCTCGTCGGTGCCGACGACGGTTGCCCTCCCGCCCTCGACGCGCAGCTCGCCGCGGACGAACAGCTTCGTCCCTGCGGGCACGGCGCGCGCTTCGACGTGGAACTCGTCGGCGTCGACGTCGTCGCGGTAGAAGTTCAGGACAGTGGCCAGCCTGTCCGCAGAGCACCCGCCGCGTGTCCCCTCCAGGTGGACGTGGGGGGCGTCGAACACATGGCGGGAGATCACCGCCGGCAGTGAGACGTTCGCCGTCGGGTCGCCGACTTCCACGTCCGACAGTTCGGCGCCGTCGTGTGTGCGGTCGAGCCACCCCGTGTCGAGATGCAGTCGTCTACCGTCGGCGGCGACGCCGAATGTCCCCGACTCGATGCCAGACGCGAAAGTCTGACGAGCCTGCCGGAACGTCCCGCGCTCGTCGTCGTAGACGTACGATCCTCCTTCGGTGAACATCAGCCGCCAGACGTACGCGCCGATGCGACCGTCGCCGTCGTCGAACAGTCGCTCGGCGGCCACCGGCGAGTCTTCGACGAACACCCGCCCCTCGACCGCCACTGCGTCACCGTCGGTCGATCCGGAGACGGTGCTCGTCGAGCGACGCCGGAGCCACGCGAGCACGCGCACAGACTCCCACAGGCGTACCGCCACGAACAACCAGACCACTGCCAGCACGCCGCCGATCGCCAGTCGAACAAGATCGACCATCGGCCGGGGGTAGTGACGATCGACCAATGGAACTTTCGAGGATCGACACGAGGGCGGCGACCCCGACGGCGTCGCCTCGGCGGTCAGCTATTTGCCGTCGCCGGCCCACTGTTGGAGCGATGACTTCCATCGAGACGCGGGATCTTCGAAAGTCATACGGGCAGACTCGGGCACTGCGGGGGCTGTCGCTGACCGTCGACGAGGGGGAACTGTTCGGTCTCCTGGGTCCGAACGGCGCGGGCAAGACGACCACCATCCGCATCCTGACCGGACAGGTGACCCCCGACGAGGGCTCGGCGTCGGTGCTCGGGCGCGACCCGGCGACCGATCCCATCGGCGTCCGGCGGTCGGTCGGCATCCTGCCCGAGCAGGAGTCGCCGCCGAGTTTCATGACCCCGCGGGAGTACTTCTCGTTCGTCGGGCGGGTCAGGGACATCGCGAACGACACCGTCGCAGAACGCGTCGAGACGTGGGCCGACCGCCTCGCCTTCCGCGAGAAACTCGACACGCTCTCGACGGACCTCTCGCGGGGGCAACAGCAGAAGGTGATGATCACGGCGGCGTTCCTCAACGAACCGGACCTGGTGTTCATCGACGAGCCGCTGGCGAACTTAGACCCAATCGTCCAGGAACGGGTCAAAGAGTTCTTCAGGGAGTACCGCGCCGACGGCAACACGCTGTTCCTCTCGACGCACCACATCGAGGTCGCCGAGGAGCTGTGTACCCGCGTCGGCATCGTCGCGGACGGGCGACTGGCCGACGAGCGCGACCCCGCCACGCTGGGCGCCGACGAGTCGCTGCTGGACGCGTTCCTCGCCTCCGTCGACGACGCGAGCACGGCGGCGGCCGCAACCCCGGGGGCGGACGCGGCGGCGGAGGCGATCGGGGAGGACGACTGAGATGGTCGGCGTCTCCCGACTGTTCGTCGTGATGTGTCGCGAGGAGTACCGGATGCACTCGGAACTGTTCGGCGGGCGACGGTTCGCCGCGTTCCCGGCGTTCGTCGGCCTCGTCGCCGCCGGTGCGGTGTGGCTGGTGACCGAACAGACGACCACCGGAGTCGACGCCGTCGTCGGGGGGCTCCACGCGCTGGTGTTCGTGTTCGGCCTCCACACCGGCTCGGTCGGGCTCGTCGGCCGCGACGCGATGCGGAACCTGATCGGCGACGCGACGCTGGTGCTGTACTCAGCCCGGACCCTGCCGCTGTCCGAGCGGCGGCTGCTCGGGGCCTTCCTCCTCTCGGACCTCGCGTACTACGCCATCCTGTTCCTGCTGCCGCTGGCGCTGTCGCCGGTGGTCGCCGGCGTCGGTGTGGCACGACTCGCCCTGCTGTGGCTCTCGACGACGCTGACGTTCGCCCTTGGGCTGGCGGTAACCCTGTCGGCCATCTCGCTGTCGGGTCGCGGCGCGCCAGGGTGGACCGTCCTGCTCGTGCTGGCCGCGGCGCTTGGGGGCGGGTGGATCGCGGGGTACGACCCCGTCGCGCTGACGCCGTACGGCCTCTGGGTCACCCCTGCCCTCGACACGCTCGCGATTGCGGTGGTCGCCCCGCTCGTCCTCGGCATCGCCGGCTACCTCCTGATCGACCTCGACGCCGAACGCGCCGCCAGAACCGCGCCGGCGGCGTTCGACCGCTGGGACGACGGCCTGCCGACCGACCGACCGCTGGTCGTCAAGACGCTCATCGAAGTGTCTCGCTCGTCGGGTGGGCTCGCGAAGATCGCCGTCTCGGCGGGGTTGCTGTTCGCCGTCGTCGTCGGCCTGCTGGAGATCGCCGAGTCGCTGACGGGGCTGGCACCGTCGGTCGGCGTCTCCGTCGGTGCGATGCTCGGACTCTCGGCGTTCACCACGTACAACTGGGTGACGACCGTCGACGGCCGGTCGGATTACATCGCCGACCCGCTCTCGGTCGGCGCCCTGTTCCGGGCGAAGTTCCGCGTATTCCTGCTGACCGGCGTCCCGACGGCGCTCGGGTACCTCCTGCTGGCGGGGGTGGTGCTCGGCGGGCGCCCGGTCGAACTGGTCGTCGGCGCCGTCCTGACGTGTGGCCTGCTGGTGTACCTCTTCGGGCTGACCACCTACCTCGCCGGCCTGCGGCCCAACGAGTTCCTGTTCGACACCGTGCTGTTCGCCGCCTTCTCCGCTGCCGTCATCGCCGTGCTCGTGCCGGTGCTGGTCGTCGGGCTGACCCTCGCACCGCTGTCGCCGGGGCTCCTGGCGGGGTCGCTGGTCTGGGGCCTGCTCGCGGGTGGCGCGGGACTGCTGGCCTACCGCCGGTCGATCCCGCGCTGGACCGAGCGGTTCCGCACCGGAATCTGAACGGCTGCGCGACGTCGGTCGCTCCGAGAACGGAGCGTATCAGTCCTCGCCGATGCGCTCGGCGACCTCCCGCAGTTGCTCCTGGCGCTGTTCCGTTGCCATCTCGCGCAGTTCGCGCTGGTTCTCCGTGGGCGTCTCCAGTTCCGGCACGGGGGTCGGTAGGCCGTCCGCGTCGAGCGCGACGAACGTGAAAAAGGAACTCGTCGTCTCGCGGCGCGTCCCCTCGCGGGGGTCCTCGGCGTGGACGTCGACCTTCACGTCGACGCTCGTCCGCCCGGTGTCGAACACGAACGCCTCGACGGTGGCGACCTCGCCGCGGTCGATGGGGCTGATGAAGTCGACGTTGTCCATCGCCGCCGTGACACACTGGCGCCCGGAGAAACGCATCCCAGCGATGGCGCCGCAGATGTCCATCCAGTGGAGGACGACACCCCCCAGCGCCCGGCCCAGGTTGTTCGTGTCGTTCGGGAGCAGCAGCTCCGTCATCTCGGTGTAGGAGTCCATCAGCGTTCGCGCACCGGTGGTGTCGGTCATGCGACGGCGGTTGGCCCAGGGGACACTGATACCTGACGGTCCGGCGGCGCGTTCGACACAGGTAAGGCCGGGGGGACGCTGATCCCGGACGATGACGGAGGCTCCCGCGGAGACGCCCCAGCCGACGCCGCCCGACCCAGCGGAGGGGGAGGGTTCGGTGCGCGTCGTCGGGACCGCACACGTCTCACAGGAGAGCGTCGACCGCGTCGAGACGGCCATCGAGGAGGACCGACCGGACATCGTCGCAGTCGAACTCGACCAGGGCCGCTACGACCAGATGCAGGGGGAGACCCCGGACGACATCGACGCCCGCTCCCTGCTCGAAGGCAACACCATCTTCCAGTTTCTCGCCTACTGGATGCTGTCGTACGTCCAGTCGCGAATGGGCGACCGGTTCGACATCGAACCCGGCGCAGACATGCGCGCGGCCATCGAGACGGCGGAGGCCCAGGGGCTCGGCGTCGCGCTCGTCGATCGCGACATCCAGGTGACCATCCAGCGCCTCTGGAAGCGAATGACGACCGCCGAGAAGTTGCGGATGGTCGGCCAGCTCGCGCTGGGCGTCGCTGCCCCGCTGGTCGTCGGGGTGGCGTTCGGGGCCGTCGGCGGGGTCGTGCTCGGCATCGCGCTCGGGACGCTGGCGGCGCCGACGCTCGGCTTCAGCGCCGGCGCGATCACCGCCACCCTCGGCGAGACGACCGTTGCCCTCGTCGGCGGCCTGACGGGGGGCGCACTCGGCGGGCTCGTCGTCTGGACGCTCGTCGACGACGCGCTCCGCGCAGCTGGGCTCGGCCGGGCCGAACTACGCCTCGCCGCCAGCGTCGTCGGGACTGCCGCAGTCGGCGTCGCGCTTGCAGCGACCGGCGGGACGCAATTCGGGCCGGTGGCACTCGGGAGCGGCCGATTCGTGGACTTCGGTGCGCTCGCGCTCCAGCTGGGAATCGGCGTGTTCCTCGGCGTGGCGGTCGGGCTCGCGGTCGGCACCGTGCTCGGGGCGATCCTGGAGGCCGTGATCGAGGAACCGGAGGACGTCGAGGAGTTCGACCCCGAGGAGCTGACTGACACGGACGTCGTGACCGCGATGCTCGAGGAGTTCCGCCGGTTCACCCCCGGCGGCGCCGAGGCGCTGATCGACGAACGGGACGCCTACATCGCCCACAATCTCCACGCGCTTCGCAGTCAGGGCTACGACGTGCTCGCGGTCGTCGGTGCGGGCCACCAGGCCGGCATCGAGCGGTACCTCGACGAGCCCGACTCGCTGCCGTCGATGGCGTCGCTGACCGGCGTCGAGTCGGGACGGCGATTTTCGATCGGGAAGCTCGTCGGCTACGGGCTCACGGTGGGCTTTCTCGCGCTGTTCGGCCTCCTGTTCCTGGGCACGATCAACAGCCCGGACAGCGCGTTCCTGCTGAAACTGTTCGGCGCGTGGTTCCTGTTCAACGCCGTGTTCGCGTTCGGGCTGGCGAAACTCGCCGGCGCCCGGTGGGCGAGCGCGCTGGTCGGCGGAGCCGTCGCGTGGCTCACGAGCCTGAACCCCCTGCTCGCTCCGGGGTGGTTCGCGGGTTACGTCGAACTGCGCTCCACCACCGTCAACGTCTCCGATATCTCGACGCTGAACACGATCCTCGACGACGAGGAGAGCCCCATCGCCGACGTCGTCTCGCGGCTGTTCGAGGTGCCACTGTTCCGACTGATCATGATCGTCGCGCTGACGAACATCGGGAGCCTGATCGCGAGTCTCCTGTTCCCGTTCGTCGTCCTGCCGTGGCTGGCCGCCGACGTCGGCGGCATCGGCGGGGTCACCGATCTCATGTGGCGGGGGCTGAACAACGGCGTCGACATCGTCACCGGGCTGGTGTAGCCAGGCGTGCAGTTCAGCCGCCGAGAACTGATCGACTTCGCCGTCGCCTGGGTCGCGCTGAGCGTGGCGTTCACGCTCCTGCTGACGGGCGTCCCCCGCGGTGGTTCTGCCGCCCCCGGCCAGACGGTGCTGGGCCCACTGGCGGCGGCGCTGCTCGGCCCCCCGATGGCGATCAGTCTCGTCGGGGTGGGCGTCGCGTTCGTCCTTCACGAACTCGCCCACAAGGTCGTCGCCGTACGGTTCGGCCAGATCGCGGAGTTTCGCGCGAGTTACGAGATGCTACTGCTCGCGGTGTTGTCCGCCCTGGCGGGCTTTCTGGTCGCAGCGCCGGGGGCGGTCCACCACCGCGGACGGCTCACCGCCCGTCAGCGAGGACTGATCGCGCTGTCCGGGCCGGTGACGAACCTCCTGCTCGTCGCGCCGTTCTGGGCGCTTGCCCTGACCGACGGACTGGTCGGTCGGATCGGCATCGTCGGCGTGTTCGCCAACGCGGTCCTCGCGGCGTTCAACCTGGTGCCGTACGGGCCACTCGACGGGGCTACCGTACGGGCGTGGGACGCCCGCGTCCACGCGGTGGCGCTCGCGGGCACCGGTGCACTTGCCGCCGCGGTGCTGTTCGGTCTGATTCCGTGAGTGCGCGTCTCATGGGGTCGAACGACACGAAACCGCGGGAACGCTAGGCACTTACCCACCAGTTATTTAACGGATGTCCGCACACGAACATCTATGGCATCAAGACGAAGCTTCTTGAAATCCAGCGGTGCCGCCGCGGCGCTGCTCGGGACGATGGGACTCGCGGGATGCAGTAGCATCGAGAACGCGCTCGGCGGCGGCGATGGTGGCAGCAAGAGCTACAAGAACTGGATGTACGACCCCGAGGCGATGGACATCGACGCCGAGTTCGTCGGCTTCGGGTCGTTCAACGTCCAGACCATCTTCGAGAACGAGGACCAGCTCCCCGAGGAAACCCAGGAGGAGCTGGACAACACCGGCGAGCAGCTGGAGTCGTTCGGCGTCACCCTCGACGAGACCGAGCGCATCACCTCGGTCGGCCACACCGGCGACATCCTCGGCAGCGCCATGGGCGGCGGTGGCGGCGGCGGTAGCCAGATCACCTCCGGCGGGTCAGCGTCGATCGTCGGCTCCTTCGAACCCGAAGAGATCGAAGAGGCCGTCACGATGGCCAACGGGAGCGTCCCCGAGGACCGTCAGCTGGAGGAGGGCGAGGAGTACGAGGGCTACAACATGTGGACGTCCTCGTACACGCCGGAGACGATGGGCCAGTCCGAACCCCAGATGATGTCGACCGCGGTGGGGCTGTCCGAGGACGCGGTGGTCGCCAGCGGGATGCAGTCCAACGAGGCCGAGGCCATCGAGGCCGCGCAGCTGATGATCGACACCGAGAGCGGCAGCGGCACGCGCCTGACCAACGAGAACGACGACGTCAACGAGATGGTAAGCAACGTCGGCGGCAACGCCTTCGCGATGGGCGTCACCCTCGGTTCGATCGTCGACACCCTCGGCGCGTTCATTCAGGAAGAGCCAGTTCAGGATGTCATCGACGGCCTCGTCGCGGTCGGCCTCGGCATCAACATCAACGGCGAGACCTACGAGACGAACATCGCGATGGTGTACGACGAGTCCGACGACGCCTCGACGGACAACTACGAGGCGTTCTTCGAGTACGTCCGCGAGCAGAACACCTCCGACGTGGAGGACCCGCTGGAGGACATCGAGACCTCGAAGAACGGTCGCACCGTCGTCGTCACCACGAGCGGCGACACCGAGGAACTGTTCGAGGAGACGGACGCCGGAAGCGACGGCAGCAGCATGACGACCACGGCGGACCTGGGCGCGACCGTCGCGCCTTACGACGTGCTGAACCTCGCCTCGCCGGCGGACATCATCCGTTCGGCCACGCCGGGCGGCGGCATCGACGTCGGCAACTGATCGCGACCCCGTTCACCGACGCTCGCTTCTTTCGGCGCTCGACCCACGAGCGACGGCCACGCGTCGATCGGCCCGGCCTACTTCGCCGTGACCCAGGTGAGAAACGCCAGCGCGATGAACTGCAGCACCCGCAACACCAGCACGGCGGTGCCGACGGGTTCCATCTGCGAGTAGAGGTTCTGCTGGGAGAGGAAGTAGTAGATCGCGGTGAGATTCTCGACGAGCAACACGACCGCGAACACGATCAGTCCCAGGGTCATGTCGCTGCCGAAGGTGCGGTAGTTGCGCGTCCAGATCGCGGTCAGTATCAGTAGCAGGACGCCGTTCAGCGCCGCGACGGCCGTCGCCGCCATCAGGGTTGCTTGCATCGCCATAGGTCAGTCCATGTGTTCCAGGATGGTCTCGAACTCCTCGCGGTGGTGGTCGAAGCGGTCGGTCAGGAAGTACAGGGTGCCGTAGTCCTCGTCGCCACGCTCGACGACGTCGTGTTCGACGAGCATGTCGAGATGGTGGCGCACCGTGTTGTAGTCGACGTCGAGCAGCTCGGCCAGTTTGTTGGCGTTGCGCGGTCGCTCCTCGAGCGCGTTCACGATCCGAGCCCGGTTCTCGCCGCCACGGGTGCCGGCGAACAGGTACCACAGCGCCTGCTCCATCGATCGAGTCACCCCTGACGATTCGGGGGAGTCACTTAGTGACACCGCTACACCTCGACCGTTCTGCTGACCCAGCCCGTCGCACCGCTGGGGGCCGGGCTGGACTGCTCGCTGGTCTGGACGTCGCCGTTGCCGTCGACGGCACGGACGACGACGTCGTAGGTTCCCGACCCGGGCAGTTCGTGGCGCCACTGGCGCCAGACGTCCTCACCCGGCAGCGGGTCGGTCAGCTCGGCTTCCGTCCAGGTGTCGCCGCCGTCGGTCGACACCTCCACGGCCTGGATGCCCCGCGTGCCGGCGTAGGCGTGGCCGCCGACGTAGTTGTCGTCGTCGGGCATGTGGTGCAGTTTCGCGACGGTGTTGACCGGACCGGTGCCCTGCCAGCCCCGTTCCTCCCAGTAGCCGGTCGCCTCCTCGTTCAGAATTTCGACCTCGTCGAGCCACTTGACGTTCACCTCTCCCCAGTGGCCCGGCACCAGCGCGCGGACGGGGTAGCCGTGTTCCGGGGGCAGCTCCTCCCCGTTCATCCCGTAGGCGAGCAGACCGTCCCGCAGCGCCTCGAGCGGGAACTCCTCGTAGAAGCCGTCGGTCGAGCGCAGCATGACACAGCCACAGCCGCTGTCGACGTCGGCCATCTCCAGGATCGGATCGATCGGGGTGCCAGTCCAGACTGCGGTGTCCATCTTCTGGCCGTTGAGGGATTCGCCGACGCAGCGAAGCGTCAGCGGTTCCGTGACCGTCTCCATCTCGTCGATGTCGGCGAACGTGAGTTCGACCTCCTCCTCGACGGCGCCGGTCACCGACAGCGTCCACTCCTCTTTGTCGATGCGCGGCGGCGTGCTCGCGGTGTCGACGGTGTAGAAGTTCTCGCTCAGCAGCGGTTCGGCTCCCGAGAGGTCGAACCGCGACTCGCCGGCCTGGCTCGCGACAGACTCGTACTCCGCGTAGGCATCGTCGTCCAAGCGCTGGGGATCGATCGGTTCGATTCGCTGGCCAGCGACGCCCCCGACGACCAGGGTGCCGACCGCGCCCCCGATCGCACCGAGCGTCGAACGGCGCACCTGATCGGTCTCGCCGGCGACGTCGACGCTCGCGGCGACCGCGACCGGGACCGCGGCGCCGACGGCGGGGGCGGCACCGGCGACCGGCGCCCGGAGGAACGCCGTCGCGATGGCCCAGACGCCCACGGCGGTCAACACGGGTGCGAACAGTGGCGTCCCCGCCTCTCGGGCGGTGACGCGGGCACCCTCGGCGAACAGCGCGACGACGCCGACGGCGATGGCGATCGACAGCAGCTGGTGCAGGAGGTGTCCCGACTCGCCCAGCGTCTCGATGGACCAGGTGACGATCGCACCCGGTGTCGCCGCGACGACGGCCTCGTCGATGGCGACGAACAGGAACGCTTGCGTGTACCCGACCAGCCCGTAGGAGGCCCCCAGCGCCGCGATGCCGGCCGCCAGCGGCACCGCGAGTCGATCGAACGGAATCCGATCCAGTTGCATGACACGTACTCTCGACTCCCCCCTGAAAGGGCTTGTTCAGGTTCCGACCGAACTGTGTCTAGATTTCGGCCACGATTCGGGCCGCCGCGGGCACCGCGCGGGCTTCGGTGGGCTTTTGCTCCGTCCCGGCCCGGGTGCTCCCATGAGCGACGAGGACAGGGAGGAACTGACGTACGCGGCCGCCGGCGTCGACATCGAGGAGAGCGAGGCCGCGACGGCGTCGGTCATCGAGGCACTGGGCGAGACGATCGACACCGAGTACGCGGGCCTGCTCGACATCGGCGACCGCTACCTCGGGCTGGCGACCGACGGCGTCGGGACGAAACTGCTGGTCGCCGAGGCGCTCGGCGACTACTCGACGGTGGGCATCGACTGCATCGCGATGAACGCCAACGACCTCGTGGCTGCCGGCGTCGAACCGGTCGCATTCGTCGACTACGTCGCCGTCGACGACCCGGACGAGGAGTTCGCCGGACAGGTAGGCGAGGGGATCGCCGCCGGCGCCGAGGCGGCCGGGCTGGCGGTGCTGGGCGGCGAGACGGCGGTGATGCCGGAGGTCGTCGACGGCCTGGACCTGGCGGGGACCTGCGCCGGACTGGCGCCGAAAGGGGCGACGTTCGACGGCGAGGCGAAGCCAGGCGACGCACTGGTCGGGTGGGCCTCCAGCGGCATTCACTCGAACGGGCTGACGCTGGCCCGGCAGGCGGTCACCCGCGAACACGAGTACACCGACCCGTTCCCGCCGAACCGCGACCGGTCGATCGGTGAAGAACTGCTGGAGCCGACGCGGCTGTACGTCGACCTCCTCGGCCCAATGCGCGAGCACGATGTCCGCGGCGCGGCCCACGTCACGGGCGGCGGGTGGACGAACCTCTCGCGACTCGGCGACCACCGCTACGAGATCACGGACCCGTTCGAGGCCCAGCCGGTCTTCGAGTTCGTCCAGGAACTGGGCAACGTCGCCGACGAGGAGATGCACCGCACGTTCAACATGGGGACGGGGTTCGTCGCCGCCTGTCCCGACGACAGGGCCGCGGAGCTGGCGGCGGCGACCGACGGGCGCGTGATCGGCCGCGTCGAGGAGGGGGCGGGCGTGGCGATCCGCGGCCTCGAACTCTGAGACGAGGGTCATGGCCCCCTGGGGGCCGCTCAGGGCAGGTGCGTCGCGACGTCGGCCTCGGTGACGATACCGACGATCTCTCCGGCCTCCTTGACGATGACCGCGCGGTTGTGATCGAGGTAGTGATCGACCTCGTCCAAGGTCGTGTCCGGGCCGACGGTGACGTACGTCTCGCTCATCACGTCGGCGACGGGCAGGCCCTCCACCTCGTCGTCGCGGTGGTGGCGGACGTCGCTGTTGGTGATCAACCCCACCGGCTGGCCGCTCTCGTCGACGACCGGCAGCTGCGAGAACCCCTTCTCGCCCATCACGTCCACGGCGTGCTCGACGCTGTCGTCCCGGACGATGGTGACGACGTCCTCGTGCATGATGTCCGCGGCGCGGCGAATCGCCCCCTCGGCCTCGTCCAACGCCTCGACGATCCGACGCAGCGTCGACAGCCGCGGGTCGACGTCCCCGCCCTCGATGCGCGCGATCAGCGGCTGGGAGACGTCCGCGCGGTCGGCGAGTTCGCTCTGGGTGAGGTCCAGTTCGTTGCGCCGGTCCTTCAGGTCCTCCCGGGTCGGCAGTTCCATAGGTGGAATTACCTCGGGTTATACCAAAAGCGTGTCGTCGTGGTGGCGTCGTCCGGTTCGTTCTCGGTCGCTCCCGGGAGCGCCCCCGAGAAACTGTGAGAAGAACCCGGCTCAGTGCTCGTCGTCGGTCTCCTCGTCGACGTCCAGCGCCATCGTCTCGACGACCTTCAGCGGGACGCCCCGCAGCGCACCGCCGATGTCGCTCTTGGCGACCCGTCGAGCGTGTTCCTCGCTCTCGACGTTGTACACCTCCATCTCCAGGGCGAGCCCGACCAGCGCCGTGCCCGCGACCTCGTAGACGCCGTCCCACGGTTCCCCACACGCCGGGCAGTGTGCGGGGGCGACCTCGACCTCGACGTAATCGAGGTCCTTCTCGTTGAGTCGCTTGCCCGCCTCGCTGACCGCGATGCCGATGGCGTCGTCGAGGGTATCCACGTCGTTGACGACCCACGCTGCCTCCAGACCGACGAAGTAATCGCCCATGTCCGTGCTGAGAACCTCCAGGGGTTCTTGCTTTGCGGTTCGCCGGTGTCTCCGGCGAGCCGATTTGCGCACGAACGATTCGGCTTATCCATAAGTTACGAGAATCACGCGAATCCAACGGCTCTCGCTTACACGGAGATGGGCCGCGACCCTCTCCGAAGCCGTCGTGACGACCGCTCGGAGAGAATCGCAGTACAGCGGCGGTGTGACTCGGTCGGCCCCAGCGAAACGGTTATATACTCCTACCGGTTTGGAAGCAGGCACACCCGATGACAACCCGCCTGTACCAGTACGCGCTGCTGACGGCCTACCAGTTCGCCCTCGTCTTGGGCATCGCCATGCTGCCCCTGGCGCTGCTGACCCGCCGGGTCGGCGTCACCCCGCCCGTCGATCCGCTGATCGAGCGCCTCGGTGCGGCCTACGAGGACGTCGCGGACTCGGACTCGTCGTGAGCCCGTCGCCGCGCTAACCGACCTATTTTATACGCCCTCCCCGTAGGGGGGTGCGATGCGACACCCCGACACCGACCGGACCCCGCCGGGGCCCGAGGGCCTCGACGACGCAGTCCGGAACCCGTACGACCCGAGCGTCGGTTCGCTCCCCACGTCGCCGGTCGCCGAGGAGGAACTCGAGAACGTGACGAAGACGGGGACGACCACCGTGGGCCTGACGACGGCCGACGGCGTCGTTCTCGCGACGGACATGCGCGCCTCGCTGGGCGGTCGCTTCGTCGCGAACAAGAACGTCCAGAAGGTCGAGCAGGTCCACCCGACCGCCGCGATGACCATCGCCGGGTCGGTCGGCGGCGCCCAGTCGTTTCTCCGGTCGATCCGCGCGGAGGTGAACCTCTACGAGGCTCGCCGCGGCGAGGACATGTCCATCCCGGCGCTGGCGACGCTGTCGGGCAACTTCATGCGCGGCGGCCCCTTCTTCATCGTCAACCCCATCCTCGGCGGCGTCGACGACGACGGCAGTCACGTCTACTCCATCGACCCCGCCGGCGGCGTGATGGACGACGACTACACCGTCACCGGCTCCGGGATGCAGCTGGCCTACGGCACCCTCGAACGCGAGTACGAGGACGGCCTGTCGACCGCAGAGGCCCGTACCGTGGCCGCCCGCGCCATCGACTCGGCGATGGAACGGGACACGGCCTCCGGTGACGGCATCTTCCTCGCCGAGATCGACGCCGAGGGCGTCGACATCCAGGGCCACAAGGAGTTCGCGGAACTGCTCTAAGTCCGGCCGCAACGCGGCGACCCGTTTCTCGGCTACTCCAGGACGACCAGCGTGTCGCCCATGTCGACGCTCTCGCCCTCGGAGACGAGAATCTGCGAGACGGTGCCGCCCCGCTCGGCGACGACGTCGTTCTCCATCTTCATCGCCTCCAGCACCAGGATCACGTCGCCGGGCGAGACCTCGTCGCCCTCCGCGATGTCGACCGAGAGGATCGTCCCCTGCATCTCGGCGTCGACGGTCTCGCCGCCCTCGACGACGGCGCCGTCGTCGTCGTCCTCGGTGCGGCGCGGCCCGGAACTCCCGCCGTCGCCGCCGGCCTCGACGTTGCCGGTCGCGATCGGCGCCGCACCGCGCTCCTCGAGGTTCACCTCGAAGCGCTTGCCGTTGACCTCGACGGTGAACTCCCGCTCGGTGACGTCCTCCTCGTCGCCGGCGACCGTCTCCGAGCCCCACCGCTCCTGGGCCTCCCGGACCTTCTCGCGATCGAGCTCTTCGTCGAGATACTTCGTGTCGTGCGTGCCGCCGACGAACGCCTCGTCGGTCAGCATCAGGCGGTGGAACGGGACGATGGTCACCACGCCCTCGATGTCGTACTCCCGGAGCGCACGCTTGCTGCGCTCGATGCACTCCTCGCGGTCGCTCGCGTGGACGATCAGCTTCGCGACCATCGAGTCGTAGTCGGTGACCAGATCGTCGCCCTGTCGCAGCGCGTCGTCCAGGCGCACGCCGAACCCGCCCGGCGGGTCGTACGTCTGGAGGCTACCGCCGGTCGCGGGCGCGAAGTCGTCGGCGGCGTTCTCGGCGTTGATCCGGAACTCCATCGCGTGGCCCTCCAGTTCCACGTCGTCCTGCGGGAACGACAGTTCCTGGCCGTCGGCGATCCGCAGCTGCCACTTCACGATGTCGATGCCCGTCAGCTCCTCGGTGACGGTGTGCTCGACCTGGATCCGGGTGTTGACCTCCAGGAAGTAGAAGTTCGCGTCCTCGCCGAGCGGTTCGTCGGCGTCCCGCTCGGGGTCGTCCTCGACGAGGAACTCGACGGTGCCGGCGTTGGTGTACTCGGCCTCGCGGACGCCCCGGCGTGCGGCTTCGCCGATGCGCTCGCGGAGGTCGTCGGTCAGCGCGGGGCTGGGGCCCTCCTCGATGACCTTCTGGTGGCGGCGCTGCAGCGAGCAGTCACGCTCGCCGAGGTGCCGGACGTTGCCGTGTTCGTCGGCGACGATCTGGACCTCGATGTGGCGAGGGTTCTGGAGGTACCGTTCGAGATACACCGAGTCGTTGTCGAAGTACGCCTCGCCCTCCCGCTGGGCGGACTCCAGTTGCTCCTCGACCTCCTCGTCGCTGCGGACGATCTTCATCCCGCGACCGCCGCCGCCGCCCTCGGCCTTGATCGCGATGGGGTAGCCGTTCTCCTCGGCGAACTCGAACACCTCCTCGGGTTCGGTCACGGGGTCTCTGGTGCCCGGCACGATGGGGACGTCCGCCGCGTCCATCACTTTGCGGGCCTTCGTCTTCTCGCCGAGCTCCTCCATCGAGTCACCCGCGGGGCCGACCCAGGTGATCCCGTCGGTGTCCTCGACTTTCCGAGCGAAGGTGGCGTTCTCCGCGAGGAAGCCGTAGCCGGGGTGGATCGCGTCGGCACCGGCCTGCTGCGCGGCCTCGATGACCGCCTCGTGGTCCAGGTAGGAGTCCGCCGCGCGGGCGGGGCCGACGTTGTACGCCTCGTCGGCGTACCGGACGTGGCCGCCGTTCTTGTCCGCCTCGCTGTAGACGGCGACCGTGTCTATCCCGAGTTCCTCGCAGGCCCGCATCACGCGTACCGCGATTTCGCCGCGGTTCGCGACCAGCACCTTGTCGAACATTCTTGGGCGGTACATCGGCGATGGGGTACCTTACTTTGTCGGTCCCGGTCGTCGACCAAAACGGCGGCGTCGGTTGACGAGCGAGCGACCCCGACACGGGCCGACCGGACGATCTCGGTCAGCGTCGCATCAACCGCGACATCACTCGGGCCTCGGCCTTCCGGAGGTGATCGGAGGCCGTGCTGGTCGCCACGCCCAGCTCCTCGGCGACGTCTTCGAGGCTCGCGGTCCGCGGTTCGGCGTAGTACCCCGTCTCGACGGCAGCCCGCACCGCCTCGTACTGGCGGTCGGTCAGGTCGCCGGCCACCGTCCCGTGCCGGCGGTCGTAGTCGCCGATCCGTTCGATCTCGACCTCGATCGCGTCGGGAATCCCCTCGACGAGCCCCCGGAGGTCGTCGCCGTCCCCGACGACAGTCATGCGGATGGTGCCGTCGCAGGGCCAGACGACCGGCGGCACCACCACGAGGTTGCGCTCGTCGAAGGGCCGGCGGTAGGTGATGTACGCCTCCACCTTCTCCTGGACCACGTACGCGTAGAACCGCTCGTCGTCGATGGGGGTGAGCTGGTACTCCCGCACCGTGTCGACCCCCGAGATGGCGCCCTCGTAGGTCTCGATGTCGCCCTCGACGTAGAACAGGAGGTACTCCTCGTCCTCGGCACCGGAGAGGTTGAACGTCACCAGTTCCTCGCGACCGACTGCGTCCGACTCGACGATGAACGCCTCCATCGGGTGCTGGAAGCGCTCGGCCTGGTGCAGCGTCAGGTCGAGGTATTTCACATGACGGTGACTGACGGCCCGGTATAAAGAGGCTAGTGAATCCGACGGCACATTCACACCGGCAGCTCGTATACCGTCGGGCATGAGCGACACCGAACCCGCGACGAGAGCCGACGCGAGCGGCCCTGACCGCGAACCCCCGGGCCCGGATGGACTCCCGCTGGTCGGGAGCACGCTCTCCTTTCTCGACGACCCCTTCGAATTCTACGACACGCTCGACGAGTACGGCGACATCGTCGGCTACCGGGTCGGGCCGTGGCGCTTCTGCACGCTGTTGCATCCCGAGCACGTCCAGCAGGTGCTGCTGGATCAGCCCGAGTCGTTCGCCAAGTGGGACCGCCAGAGCCTCGGCGTGGAGTTCGCTCCCGATGGACTGCTCCAGACCGACGGCGAGCAGTGGCGCAGACAGCGCGAACTGCTCCAGCCCGCGTTCCGACCGAACCGCATCGCCGAGTACGCCGACGCGATGGGCCGGTACGCCGCCGAAACCGTCGCCGACTGGGAGGAAGGCCAGCGAGTGAACCTGAGCGAGACCACCTCGAAACTGACGCTCCGCATCCTCGCCGACTCGCTGTTCGACATCGACCTGCGCACGGAGCGCGACGTCGTCACGGAGTTCGCCACCGCGCTGAACGCTCGCGCCAACGCCGACTCGCTGGCCGCGTTCCTCCCCGAGTGGATTCCCACCCCGGCGAACCGCCGCTACCGGAGCGCGCGTGCGGACCTCCGTGAGTTCATCGAGCGGACCATCGACGAGCGCGACCGCGAGGGCGGTGACGACCTGCTCGGCCTGATGCTCGACGCGGAGACGGAGGACGGCCAGCGCCTCGACGAGGTCGAGATTCGCGATCAACTCGTCACCTTCCTGTTCGCGGGCCACGAGACGTCGGCGCTGGCGCTCACCTACGCCGTCCTCTGTCTCGCCCAGCACCCCGAGGAGGCCGACCGCTTGCGGGCGGAGTACGACGAGGTGCTGGACGCCGACCGGCCGACGCTCGCGGACCTGGGCGCCCTCGACGCGACCGAGCGCGTGATCCAGGAGACGCTCCGGCTGTACCCGCCCGCGTACGTCATCTTCCGCGAGACCACCGACCCCGTCGAGGTCGGCGGCTACCGGCTCCCCGAGGGCCGCAAGCTGACCCTCCCGCAGTTCCGCCTGCACCGCGACGACCGCTTCTGGGACGACCCCCAGCGGTTCGATCCCGACAGGTTCGCTCGCGACGTGGACCGCCCGGAGTACGCGTACTTCCCCTTCGGTGGCGGCCCGCGCCACTGCATCGGGATGCGCTTCGCGCGGATGGAACTCAAGACCGTGCTGGCGACGCTGCTGGAGCGCGCCGAGTTCGACCTCCTGAGCGATCCCAACCCCGAGCGGACGGCCGGCGCGACGATGCAACCCGTCGACGACGTGGTGGTGCGCGTTCGGAAACGGTAGTCGGGCTACTCTGTCGAGTGTAAACACTACCCGTGGCAACCCATCGACGACCACGGGAACGCATTAGTCGGACAGCCACGATTCGAGGAGTGATGGCCGACATGGACACCCGGCGGTATTACGCCGAAAACGCGGAACGAGAGTGGGAGCGCCTCACCGAGACGCCCGTCAAGGGCCTCGAACTCGAAGGGACGATGGCGACACTCGACGACCACCTCCCCGATGACGGGCGCGTGCTCGACGCCGGCGGCGGTCCCGGCCGATACGCCGTCGAACTCGCCGAGCGGGGGTACAACATCTCCCACCTCGACCCCACGCCCGAACTCGTCGATGTCGCCCGCGAGAAGGCGGCCTCGGCCGGCGTCGCCGAGTCGATCGACCACCGTCTCGGCGACGTGCGCGCGCTGCCCTACCCCGACGACGCGTTCGACGCCACCTGCTGTCTCGGCGGGGTGCTGAGCCACGTCCTCGACGAAACCGAGCGGCGGGCTGCAGCTGCCGAACTCCGGCGCGTGACGCGGCCGGGCGGCCCCGTGTTCGTCGCGGTCATCGGCCGTCTCGGGGCGGTGCGGTACGGCATCAAGAACTCGGCTGAGAGCGACGTGGGGCCCGCCGACTGGCGGGTCATCGAGCACATCCTGGAGACCGGCGACTACACCGAGGCGGCCGTCGAGCGGTTCGGCGCCACGGAGGGGTGGGCGGAGAACCACACGTTCCGCGTCGACGAACTGGAGACGCTGCTCGCAACGGCCGGCCTCGCTCCCGCGGAAGTCGTCGCGCTGGAGGGTATCGCGTCGAACCTCCACGACGAACTGGCCGACGCCGACGAGACGGCCGTCGAGGCGATTCGGCGCATCGCCGAGTCGCTGCGCCGCGACCGCGCCGCTGCCGAGGTCTCCGAGCACTTCATGGTCGTCGCGCGGGCGTGAACGACCGTCGGAGCGGCCCGGTTCTCCCCCGACTCGGCTCTCTTAGTCGTCGCTGGTCCCCAGGGACGCGCCGACCTCCGTCTGGGCGGTCCAGAGGTCCGCGTAGTCGCCGTCGGCCGCGACCAGTTCCTCGTGGGGACCGGTCTCGACGATCTCGCCGTCCTCCATGACGACGATGCGGTCGGCGTCCTCCAGCGTCGACAGCCGGTGGGCGATGACGAACGCGGTGCGGTCGGCGGTCAGCCGCGCCAGGCTCTCCTGGATCAGTTCCTCCGTCTCCGTGTCGACGTCGCTGGTCGCCTCGTCGAGCACGATGATCGCCGGGTCGTTCAGCAGCGCGCGAGCGATCGCGAGTCGCTGGCGCTGGCCGCCGGACAGCTTCACGCCGCGCTCGCCGATCTGGGTGTGGTAGCCGTCCGGCAGGTCCCGAACGAACTCGTGAGCTTCCGCGGCCTTCGCGGCGTCGAGCACGCGCTCGTCGATCTCGCCGTCGTCGCCGGACATCGCGGTGAGGTCGCCGTACGCGATGTTCTCCTCGACCGTGCCCGAGAACAGGTACGGGTCCTGCTCGACGACGCCAACGTGCCCGCGCAGCGCCCGGACACCGTACTCCCGAACGTCGACGCCGTCGACCTCGACGGGGCCCGAGTCGGTGTCGACATCGTAGAACCGCGGCACGAGTTTCACCAGCGTGGACTTGCCGGCGCCGGTCTCGCCGGCCAACCCGATAGTTTCGCCGGGCTCGACGTCCAGCGAGACATCACGGAGGACGGTGTCGCCGGTGTCGTAGGTGAACGTCACGTCGTCGAAGGTGACCTGGCCGTCGACAGCTTCCGGCTCGTGCGGTTCGGGCGGCGAGGTGATCGTCGGCTCGGTGCCGAGGATGCCGAACACGCGCTCGGCGCTGGACTTGGCGCGCTGGTAGCGGTTCGCGGTCAGCCCGATGCGCCGCATCGGGGCGTACATCCGCCGCAGGAACAGGAAGAACGTCGTGAAAACCCCGGCGGAGATCGACCCGACGGTGACCGGCCCGATGGAGTAGGCGCCGCCGACGATGGCGGTCCCGCCGACGACGAGGATGCCCACGAACGCCACGCCCGTGAGCACCCGGATCGTCGCGAAGAAGGCCCGCCGGAGCCGAATCGCGTCGACCTGCTCGTCGTGGTAGGTGGCGCTCTGTTCGCCGACGCGGTCGCGCTCGAAGTCGTAGCGGTCGAAGGTCTTGATCACCTTCACGCCGCCGATGTTGTTCTCCAACCGAGAGTTCAGGCGGGCGACGGTCTCGCGGATGCGCTTGTACTTCGGTTCGATCCAGGTGAGGAACTTCGCGCTGGTGAGGCCGATGATCGGCACCGGCGCCAGCGCGATCAGCGCCAGCGGCGGCGACAGGTACAGCAGTACCAGCCCGATACCGCCGACGGTCGCGATCACGCGGATGATCTGCCGAATCTCGTCGTTGAGAAAGCGCTCCAGGCGGTTCACGTCGTTGTTGAGAATCGACATGATCGCCCCCGTCTGGTGGTTCGAGAAGAAGTCCAGCGAGAGGTGCTGCATGTGGTCGTAGGTGTCGTCGCGCAGGTCCCGCTGAATCTTCTGGGCGGTCGACTGGAGGAGATACCGCGAGCCAAAACGCGTGATCGACCGGACGACGTACGCGACCCCGGCGATCAGCGCTAAGCGGTGCAACAGCGCGATCCGTGCCGCCTCGGTGGTCGCCGGGTCGGCGGTGATCAACCCCAAATCCGCGAGCATCCCCGGTCTCTGCGAGCCGTTGACGACGCGGTCGATGGCGACACCGACGACGACGGGCGGTACGAGTCGCGCCAGCCGCGTCAGCAGCGACGAGAACACCCCGATCGACAGCCGCAGCCAGTACGGCTTGGCGTAGGCCAGCAGCCCCAACATCGGGTGGCCCTCGACCTCCTCGCGGACGTTCTCGAAGCCACCCAGCTCGTCCGTAGACACGTCTCCGACTAGCACGTAGCGACGGGCAAATATCCGTGGGCACCGGCCCGGATTTCCGAGACCTCGACAGCCACCCGTCGGTCTCCCCGAGAAGCGGAACATCCTGCCTCCGTCGGCCGATTCGAATGAGAATTTTCAAGCCGCCGTCACACCGTCCCCTTGAGCGTGAACGAAGACAGAAGACGATTCCTTCGGGTGCTCGGAGCGACGACGGTCGCGGGTCTCGCTGGCTGTGGCTCGACTGGCGACGACGCCGACGACCCGACGACAACGACCGGCGACACCACCGGGTCGACGACGGTCTCCCCGACCGAAACCCTGGCGCCGACGACGACCGAACGACAGCCGACTACGTCCACCGGGACCCCGACGACGGAGCGGGACGCCGACACCGCCACGCCGACGGCGACGGCGGAACCGACCCCGACGAGGACGCCGACCCCAACCGCGACGCCGACGAAGACGGCCACCGCCCGGGACCTCGACGGCGAGCAAGACGGGACGGTCGGAGCGACCGACGGCGACGCTGCCGACCAGTTCGGGCGGGCGGTCGCGCTCGACGGAGACACGGCCGTCGTCGGGGCGCCGTTCGACGCCGATCCGAACGGGGAGAACGGCGGCTCGGCCTACGTCTTCACCCTCTCGGGTGGCTCCTGGGAGCAGACGGCGAAGCTGGACCCCGAAGACGGGGGCAGCGGCCACAACTTCGGCTACTCGGTCGCGCTGTCGGGCGACACCGCGCTGATCGGCGCCGCGAGACAGGACGATCCCAACGGACGGAACGCGGGAGCTGCGTACGTGTTCTCACGATCGGAGGGGTCGTGGACCGAAACCGCGAAACTGGTCGCGCCGGGCGGCGAACCGGACGACCGGTTCGGCCGGGCGGTCGCGCTCGACGACGACGTCGCGCTGGTGGGGGCCTACGGGACCGGGCCGGGTGCCGGGGCTGCCTACGTCTTCTCGGCCGCTGGCGGCTCTTGGTCGGCGGTGACTGACCTCGGCTCGGGTGTCGACCTCGCAGAGAACGACGGGTTCGGCTGGGACGTGGCCATCGACGGAGACACCGCTCTCGTCGGCGCCGGCGGGGACGACGACTTCGCCGGCTCGGCGTACGTCTTCGACCGGACGGGCGACAGCTGGAGCCGGACGACGAAGTTTGGCGGCAGCGGCGACGGCAACGACTTCTTCGGGAAGGCGGTCGCGCTCGACGGCGACACCGCCGTCGTCGGGGCGCCGGACGACGACTCCAACGGCGCCGACGCCGGCTCCGCATACGCGTTCGCCCGACGCGACGGCTCGTGGTCCCGGGTCTCGACGCTGCGAGCCGGGGACGCAGACGACAACTTCGGCGAGTCGGTGGCCGTCGACGGCGACGTCCTCGTGGTCGGGGCGCCCCGCGACGAAGACCCCAACGGCACCTTCTCGGGGTCCGCCTACGCCTTTTCGCGTGCGGGCTCGACGTGGCACCGCCAGGCGACACTCGCCGCCGCGGACGGGGACAGTTACGACACCTTCGGGCTGTCCGTGGCCCTCCTGGACGGTCGTGCGCTGATCGGGGCACCGGCCGCCGAGGTGTCCGGAGCCGACGCCGGCGCGGCGTACCTCTTCGACCTCTGAACAGCCCTCAGAAGCGGTCGCGTCTGCCGGCGGCGGTCCAGTCGTCGGTCGGTGCGCCGCGTGGGACCCGATCGCCCCGGCCCGTCGTACTCGCGAGGCGCCCCGCGAACCGCCAGCGGTCGCCGTCCCAGGTGTCGGCCGCCTCAGCTGCCGCGGCGGCCGCGGCTGCGGCGGCCTCGCGGTCTCGGAGGTGTGCCCCCACGGCGGCGACGATGGCCGCTGCCTCGTCGGGCGCGGCGTCAGGCGGCAGCGACACGCGCGTGTCACCAACCTCGACGACGCGAGACGACTCGGACGCCGGGGCGTCCTCCGGCGGGACTTCACCCTCGATCTCGACGCCGCGGCTGGCGGTGGTGGCCTGTTCGGCACCGTTTTCGCCGTCGCCACCCGGCGACGGTTCTTCGCGCTCCCCCCGCGGCGTCTCGTCGGCGGGCACGTCGCCCTCGATGTCGACGCCGCTGCCCGCCGTCGTGGTCCCCTCCTCGCCGCTGTCGCCGTCGTCGGTCATTAGAGGGGGATGTTGCCGTGCTTCTTGTCGGGCAGTTCCTCACGCTTCGAGCGCAGCATCTCCAGGTCCGAGACCAGTCGCTTGCGGGTCTCCTTCGGGCGGATCACGTCGTCGACGAACCCGCGGTCGGCGGCGACCCACGGGTTGGCGAACTCCTCGCGATACTCGTCGATCAGTTCCTGACGCAGCGCCTCGGTGTCGTCGGCCTCGTCGAGTTCGTCGTCGTAGAGGATGTTCACCGCGCCCTTCGGCCCCATCACCGCGATCTCGGCGGTCGGCCACGCGTAGTTGACGTCCGCGCCGAGGTGTTTCGACGCCATCACGCAGTAGGCGCCGCCGTAGGCCTTCCGGGTGATCACCGTCATCAGCGGCACGGTGGCCTCGGAGTAGGCGAACAGCAGTTTCGCGCCGTGGCGGATGATGCCGCGGTGCTCCTGATCCTTGCCGGGCATGTAGCCGGGGACGTCGACGAACGTCAGGATCGGGATGTTGAACGAGTCACAGAAGCGGACGAACCGCGAGGCCTTCATCGAGGAGTCGACCGTGAGCGTGCCCGCGTTCACGCGCGGCTGGTTCGCGACGACGCCGACGGAGTGGCCGTCCAACCGGCCGAAGCCGATCACGACCTCCTTGGCGAAGTTGTCCGCGACCTCGAAGAAGGACCCCTCGTCGACGGTCTCGCCGATCACGCGGTTCATGTCGTACGGTTTGCGGGGCTGGTCGGGGACGATCTCCTCCAGTTCCGGGGCCTCGCGGTCCGGGTCGTCCCACGAATCGACGCTGGGCGGGTCCTCGACGTTGTTCTGCGGAAGGTACGACAGGAGGTGCCGAATGTCGTCCAGGGCCTCCTCCTCGTCGTCGGCGGCGAACTGCGCGACGCCGGTCGTGTTGGCGTGGGTCATCGCCCCGCCGAGTTCCGCGTGGGTGACCTGCTCGCCGGTGACCGTCTCGATCACGCCCGGCCCGGTGATGTACATGTGGCTGGTGTCCTGCACCATGAAGATGAAGTCCGTGATGGCGGGGCTGTACACCGCGCCGCCGGCGCAGGGGCCCATGATCGCCGAAATCTGGGGGATGACGCCGCTGGCCTCCGTGTTGCGCCGGAAGATTTCGGCGTAGCCCGCGAGCGAGGAGACCCCCTCCTGGATGCGCGCGCCCGCCGAGTCGTTCAGCCCGATCACCGGGGCACCGACCTCCATCGCGGTGTCCATCACCTTGCAGACCTTCTCGGCGAACACCTCGCCCAGCGATCCGCCGAACACGGTGAAGTCGTGGGCGAACACGAACACCTTCCGGCCGTCGACGTCGCCGTAGCCGGTGACGACGCCGTCGCCCTCGTACTGCCGCTCCTCCATCCCGAAGTTGTGCGAGCGGTGCGTGCGCAGCTGGTCGAACTCCTCGAAGGTGCCGTCGTCGAGGAAGTACTCGATGCGCTCGCGGGCGGTCATCTTCCCGCGGTCGTGCTGGGCCTCGATGCGCTGCTCGCCGCCACCTTTCAGCGCTCGCTCGCGCAGGTCCTCCAGCTCGTCGATCCGATCGTCCATCGTCATCCGGACCACCCGACTGTCATTGGCAAAGTGGTCGCCCACGGGCGGCAAAAGGTTTCTGCAACCGACGGCGCTCGCCGCGTCGTGGCCCGTTCCAGAACACTTACTTTCCCGGCGTTGGGGCGTGGACCCGGACATGGCCGCCCCGCTCTCCCGACGTGACCTCCTCACACACTCGACGACGCTCGCGGCGCTCGGTCTCACGAGCGCCGCCGGCTGCACCGAGCTGGACGTACTCGGCGGTGCCGACACCGGACTCGGCGCAGAACTCGGGACGTGGCTGCCAGCCCCGGAGACGTTCCCGGGCAGGGAGTCCCAGGTCGGACACTACTACTCCTGGGGTGCGGACCTGACGAGGATCAGATCGAGTCCGGACCACTTCCAGGCGTTCTTCCGTGGCCCCGACCAGTCGAGGGTCGACCACCTGGGAATCGACGTCCAGGACGTCGACCGGATGTTCAGCGTCTCGTTCGTCGTCACGGTGTTGACCGGGGACTTCGACGCCGATACCGTGGCCGACTCGTTGCGATCCCAAGGTCTCGAAGCTGCCGGGACTGTCGACGACGCGCGAGTGTTCGAGGACCAGGTAGCAGCTGCTGGACCGGACGCCCAGGCCCGGCCGTACAGACTCGCAGTCGGTGACTCCTACGTCGTCGAGATGCCACTCGGCGTGACCGAACTGCCGCCGTCGACGGTCGGACACCTCGTCGAGACACACGCGGGGGACGTCCAGCGGTACACCGAGGCCAACAGCGCCCTCGACACGTTGCTCGACGCCCAACGGAAGACGCTCAGTATCTCGGGGGAAGTCCACGAGAGGGTCGGCGAGTCGAGAGCCGATCCGACCAGCGGCTCGTTCGTCGGACTGGTCGCGCAGGGCACCGCCGTGGAGGTCGCCGATGACATCCTCCGCCTGCAATTGATCAGCGTCTTCGACGACCCCGACGACGTCGACCGTGAGGCACTCGACACCTACGCAGCGGAGCGCGCAAGGGTGGGTGATAGCTCGCGAGCCCCGAACTACGAACACGCCGGGACGACCGTCGACGGGCGGGTCGCGCGAATCGTCCTGGAGACGCCCATCGGTGACCTGCCGACCCCGACCTCGTCACGGTAGCCGCGGCCAAAGACGGTATCTGCCGCGACGTGTAACCCCACGGAAGAATGGGGATCGAGTGGGGGTGGCGAGTCGTTGCTCATACGGCCAGCGTACCGATCGTGGCGACGCTGGCGGTCGTGGCCTGGCGCAATCGACGGACTCGCGGGTCCCAGAAACTGGCCGCGTTGCTCGGGTCGCTTGCCGTCTGGAACGGGCTGGCGCCGATCACGGTGGCCGTGGACTCGGCGGCGTGGACGACGCTGTTCGGCGGGCTGATGCTGGCGATGCTGGCGCTAACCGTGTACAGCCTCCTGGAGTTCACGCTCGTGTACACGGGCCGTGGCGAGTGGATCACGCGCCGCAAGCGTGCGCTGTTCCTCCTCCACCCCGTGGCGATGCTCGTGTTGACGCTGACGGACGCGACGGTCGGCTTCGCCCCCGGCGTGCTCCAGCAGTCGCTCGTCTTCGAGAGCGTCACCGTCGCCCCCGAACAGTTCTACGGCACCGACGGCGAGTGGGGGCTGGCGTTCTACCTCCACACCCTCTACTCGTACGCCCTCGTCGCGGCGAGCACGTACCTCATCGTCGCCCACGTCGGCCGCTCCAACGACGCCTACGGCGGGCAGGGGTGGCTCATCGTGGCAGCCATCGCCGTCCCGTGGGTGATCAACGTCCTCGACGTGTTCACCCCGCTGCTGAGCAACACGCTCGGGCTCGCCTTCTTCCTCACCGGCGTCCTGCTGTTCGTGGGCGTCCGCAGGCACGAGCTGGGCGGCGTCGCACCGGTCGCGCGCGACGAGGTGCTCGACTCGCTGGACGGCGGCGTCCTCGTGATCGACCGGGACGATCGCCTCGTCGACTACAACCCCGCGGCGCGGGAGCTGCTGGGTGTTGAGGAGTCCGACCTCGGCCGGCCAGCCGAGAAGGCGCTGGCCCACCTCGACGACGTCTGGGAGCGCTACGAGGACGTGTACGACGCCAGCGACGAACTCGCGTACGACACCGGCGACGGGTGGCACCACTTCTCGGTGCAGGTGTCGCCGCTGGAGGGCGCCGACGGCGCCCGGAGTTTCCTGATCCACGACGTCACCGAGCGGGTGCGCCGCAAGCGGGAACTGGAGAGCCAGAAGGAGCGGCTCGACCAGTTCGCGAGCATCGTCAGCCACGACCTTCGCAACCCGCTCAACGTCGCTCAGGGGCGCCTGGAGATGGTCGACGAGGACTCGGAGAACGTCGCCGCCATCGAGCGCAGCCACGACCGCATGGCGTCGCTCATCGACGAGGTGCTGACTCTGGCCCGGAGCGGCCGGGCGGTCAGCGAGACCGAGCCAGTCGACGTCGAGGCGGTCGCCCGGGAAGCCTGGGCGACCGTCGACACCGGCGACGTGGACCTGTCCGTGGAGACCGACCGGGCCGTCGAGGCCGACCGCGAACGTCTGCGGACCGCCCTGGAGAACTGCTTCCGGAACAGCGTCGAGCACGGCTCGACGGGCAGTCGGGCAGAGCCCGACGACAGCGTGGAGCACGGCTCCACGGGGAGTCGGCCGGAGGCCGACGACGCAACCGGGCACGGTGGGCCGGAACTGACGACGGTCCGTGCCGGCACGGTCGCCGAGGACGCAGTGTTCAGCCCCGACGATCGGAGACTGTACGTCGCGGACGACGGCGCCGGCTTCGAGGTCGACGCCGAGCGCGCCCTGGAGCCCGGCCACACGACGGCGCGTCACGGGACGGGACTGGGGCTGTCCATCGTCGAGAGCGTCGCCGACGGCCACGGCTGGTCGCTCGAACTGACGGAGAGCCGGGCGGGTGGGGCGCGCGTCGATTTCCGCGGTGTCCCGCTGAGTGGCGACGACGCTCCGACCGAGGACGACAGACCGGACGCGCCAGACGCGGTCCCGGGGAGCTGAGGCCCGGCCGGCGGCGACCGACGCGTGCCCCTACGCCTCGCCGTACACCGGCACGGCGGCGCCGCTGGTGACCGGCGTCGCGTCGCTGCTCAGCGTCAGGATCGTCCGCGCGACCTCGGCGGTGTCGACCCAGTCGTCGCTCGGGGTCATCATCTCGCGGTTCATCGGCGTGTCCAGCACCGACGGCATCACACAGTTCGCTCGGACCGTCCCGAGATTCTCTTCGGCGACCGTCTCTGTGAAGATGCGGATACCGGCTTTCGAGGCGCGGTACGGCCCGTCGCCTTCCCCGCCCTCCAGAGAGGACCGCGCCGAGATGCTGACGACGGTGCCCTCGGCGTCCTGGAGCTGGGGCAGCGCGTGCTTGGTCGTCAGGAACGCAGAGGTGAGGTTCACCTCGTAGAGGAACCGGAACTCCTCGACGTCCGTCTCCTCGATGGGTTGGCCGCCGCGCCACGTCCCGGCGACGTTCGCGAGGTGGTCGATCCCGCCGTGCTCGTCGACCACCTCGGCGACGACCTCCTCGACATTGGGCTCCTCGGTCAGGTCGGCCTCGTGGAAGGTGTCGTAGGCGGCGTCGTCGATCAGGGCATCCTCGTCGTCGGGGCCGACGAGGTCGACGGCGGCGACGGTGGCGCCGGCCTCGGCGAACGCCCTGGCGACGGAACTGCCCAGCGCCCCCGCGGCGCCGGTGACCACTGCGACCCGCTCCTCGAAGTCGAAGCTGGCGGACATGGTCGGGACTGAGGCCGCCGCGGACATAAATCCGCGTCCGTCGGGCGGCCGTTCGGTCGACGGACACACGCCCGGCAGGGTTTTTGTACCCGGGGCCGAGCCTCGACTCGATGGTCGTCTCGCCCGCCGTCGGCGCCGGGCTGCTCGTCGTGGTGCTGGTCGCCGGGGCGATCAACGGGGTCGCCGGGTTCGGCTTCGCGCTGGTCGGCACCACCGTCCTCGCGACGGTGCTCGATCCGTCCGTCGCGGTCGTGTTCATGATCGGCCCCATCCTCGCCGTCAACGTCTCGCTCGTGCGGGACCTCTCGCGGTCCGACCTGCGGACCTGCGCGCGACGGTTCAAGATGCTGATCGCGGCCGCCGCGGTGGGGACGGTTCTGGGGATGCTCGCGCTGGACTGGCTCCCGGCCCGCCCGCTGAAAGCCGGCCTCGGGCTGCTGACGCTGGGGTTCGTCGCCACCTCGCAGGACCGCGTCTCGCTGCCGGGCCGAGACGCGGTCGAGGACCGCTGTTTCGTCGAGAGTGCGCCGGCGATGGCTGGCGTCGGCGCCGTCTCGGGGCTGCTGTTCGGCGGGACGAACGTCGGCGTCCAGCTGATCGCGTACCTCCGGAGTTGCGACCTCTCGCACGGCACGTTCGTCGGCGTGGTCGCGATGACGTTCCTGGGCCTGAACGCGGTGCGGGTCGGACTCGCGGGGGCGCTCGGGCTCTACCCCTCCGGGGCGGTAGCGGGCGCGTCGCTGCTGGCAGCGGTGCCGGCGCTCGCCGGGGTCGCGGCTGGGAGACACCTCCGCGAACGGGTCGGCGAGCGTCAGCGCCGCGTGGCCGTGCTCGGGCTCCTGACGATCGTCGGCGTGCGGCTGTTGCTGGGCGCATCGGGGGTCGCCTGAGCGGCGCGACCGGGACGCCGCCAGGTGGGCCGCTGTCCGGGCCTGTCCGCGGACCGACTCGTTCAACGACGAGAACGTGGACCTCTCGCACCGGAGAGGTCCACGTGGGGTACAACCTCAAGTGCCCGTGCCGCACAGAGAGGAGTATGAGCGACGAGGACATCGACGACGTCGACAGAGCAATCCTGTACGCGCTCCAGTCCGACGCGCGCAACACCACCTCGGGGGACATCGCCGAGCGGACCGGCACCTCCGACAGCACGGTCCGCAAGCGCATCCAGCGCCTCGAATCCGAGTCGGTGGTCAAGGGGTACAGCGCCGAGGTGGACTACCAGAAGTCCGGGTACCCCCTGCGGATGCTGCTGTTCTGCACCGCGTCGATCCCCGAGCGCGGCGACCTCGTCGACGACATCCTGGAGCTGGACGGCGTGGTCTCGGTCCAGGAGCTTGTGACGGGCGAGCAGAACCTCCTGGTGACCGCGGTCGGTGAGTCCGACGACGACATCACCCCCGTCGCACAGGAGCTGCTGGAGATGGGGCTGACCGTCGCCGACGAGGTGCTCGTCCGCAGCCACGAGACGACGCCGTTCGGCGAGTTCGACGCCGAGACGGACGCCTAGCCGACGACCCGCTCGACATCCGCGGCCGTCGCGCGCCGGACCACGGCCCGCACCGGATCGGTCGCCCCGGCCAGGTTGTCCGAGTCGCCGTCGAGGACGGTCAGCGCAGCGCGTCTGCCGGGTTCGATCGCACCGCAGTTCAGATCGGCGATCGCTGCGCCAGCGGTCGTCGTCATCCGGAGGACTTCGCGGGCGGTCACGTCGAACCGCTTCGCCGTGTACGCCATCTCCCGGAACATCGACGGTGGGTTCAGCATGACGTTGTCCGTCCCCAGCGCGACGGTCGTGTGGTCGAGCAGCTCCCGAATGGGTGGGACGCCGACGTCCAGCACCTCGTTCGCCCGGGGGCAGACCGCGACGGGGACGGACTGGTCGCTCACGCGCGCCAGGTGCTCGTCCTCGGCGTGGACCATGTGGATCAGCAGGTCGGGCTCCAGGTCCAGCGCGGGGTGGATGTCCGTCGCGTCCGGTTCGCCGGCGTGGATTGCGAAGGGGACCCCGCGCTCCGCGGCCGCCGCGCGCTCCGCGGCGAAGTCGTCGTCGTTGGCACCGCTCGCGCCGTACCCGTCCGCCACGTCCAGGACCGCGGCCTCGCCGCTCCCGAACACGAACGGGTCGACGGAAAGCGGCGCTGCGGCCTCGCGCAGCGCGCGGGCTCCCTCGACGCCGGACTCCCGGAAGTCGAGGCACGACACCGTCCCCGTGGACCGCGCGAACCGGAGGGTCCGTCGCATCGCCGTCACCAGTTCCTCGCGGCTGGCGGCGGCGAGGCGATTGTGTTTCAGGCTGTCCGGCGGGGCAACCGCCGCCTCCAGACCGAGGTCGGCGGCGGCCTCCTTGGCGACAGAGTCACCCAGGTGGGTGTGGGCGTTGACGAACGCCGGCACGATCAGGTCCGTCGACTCCGTCGCGGTCTCCTCGACGGCCTCGATGCGTCCGTCCGCGACGACGACCCGCCCCGAAACCGGCTCGAACGACTCGCCGGCCAGGATCGTCCCCTCGAAGGTTTCCATGGTGCTGCTGGGGGTGCCGTGCCCATACGACTTCCTCTGTTGGGCAGCCGTCGGCCGCTCGACGGCTCTCTTCGGGCACGCATCCTCGACCCCCTCCGACCTTGTTAACGACCACCACGTTCTTCAGAATCTCGTTGGCGAACGATACGGTAGATTAGATAGATTTAACAAGCAATCTGTTCGTATACCCTCGTGAGAACGAGTGCTGGGTGGCTTCCATCGAACGAGCAGGAACCGAGTCGTCACCGTCCACGGCGGTCGGAGGGACAGATGACCACGGACGGACGGCGGACATCGGTGGGACAGCTTCCGACCCCAGACGGTGAGACGTCACGCGTCCCGGCGGCGCTGACGCGACTCGTCTGGCTCCTGTGGGTCGCGAGTCTCGGTGTGCTGGTCGCGTTCGCGTCCGGCGGTGGGCCCTGGCGGGTCGGCGACCTGTTCGTCGTCGACGGCCTGACCGTCCTGCTGTGGGCTGCGGTGACGTTCTTCAGCGGCATCGTCCACAGTTACTCGCGGCGCTACATGGCCGGTGACGAGCGCATCGACCGGTTCTTCGGGGGCGTGTTCGCGTTCACGCTCGTCGTTGCCACGCTGGTCGCGGCGAACCACTTCGCGGCGTTCTGGGCTGCCTGGCTGGCGATGGGTCTCGTGATGGCGGAACTGATCGGTCACGTCCGCGAGTGGCCACAGGCGCGGGCTGCTGCGGCGCTCGCCCGACGGTACTTCCTCGGCGGTGCGGCGCTGCTGGCGGTCGCGCTCGGCACGCTGTGGTGGACCACGGGGACGGCGACGGTGGCGGGTGTTCCCGCGGGCGTCGCGGACGCCTCGCAGACGGTCCTGCTGGTCGTCGCTGTCGCGCTGGTGCTCGCAGCGATGGTCCAGTCGGCGCTGTTGCCGTTCCACACCTGGCTGCTCTCGTCGATGACCGCACCGACGCCCGCCTCGGCGCTGATGCACGCCGGGTTCGTCAACGCCGGCGGCGTCCTCCTGGTTCGGTTCGCACCCGTCGTCACCGCCGACGCTCGGGTCATGCTCGCGATCGCCGCCGTCGGCGCGACGAGTGCGATCGGTGGGAAACTCCTCAAGACCGTCCGTGCCGACGTCAAGGGAGAGCTCGGCTGTTCGACGGTCGGGCAGATGGGCTTCATGATTCTGCAGGCCGGGCTGGGCTTCTTCGCGGCGGCCATCGCTCACCTGGTCCTGCACGGGTTCTACAAGGCCTACCAGTTCCTCGGCTCGGGGAGCCGGGTGGCCCACGAGTCCCCGAGAGACGGCGGGCCCGATCGAGCGACGACGCCGTTGGGCGTCCTCTCGACGATCGTCACCGCACTCGCCGGTGGCGCTCTGTTCGCCGTGCTGACCGGCAAGGGGACCAAGGCCGGCACCGGGCTGGTGCTCACGATGCTGGTCGTCCTGACTGGCTTGCACGCCGCCCGCGACTTCGCGGCGCGGACGTCGCTGTCCGCCACCGTCCGGTACGCCGCAGTCCCGCTGATCGCACTCCCCGCGATCGCCGTCTACGCGGGGGTCTACGTCGCGTTCACCCGACTGCTGCACCCCCTCCCCGGCGTCGGCGATCCCGCGACGCTCTCGGCGGGCCACGCGGTGCTGGCGGCCGCGTTCGTCGGCGCGTACCTCCTCGTCGAGAGCGGCCTCTACCGCCGGAGTCGCCGACTGTACGTGACGCTGCTGAACGGCACCGTCCCGCCAGCCGAGACACACCTCACCACCACGGAGGACTACGATGAGCACTGACCAGACCGTCGAAGACTGCATCGAGACCGCCGCGGCGTCCGTCGGGGCCGTCTGGCCGCTGCACTCGTTCGTGACGGCCAACCCACTCGACGGGTTCGAGGACCGGCCGTTCCACGAGGCTGTCGCAGCGGGCGAACACCTGTTCGGTGGCCGCGGGTATCCGAGCGCCGACGCGTTCCGTCGCGCCTGGGATGCCGGGCGAATCGACCCCGAGACAGTGCGGACGGAACTGTCGGCCAACGGGTACGACGAGAGTCCGGAGCAGACGCTGGAGCAGTTGGCCGCCGCCGAGACGGGGGGCGGCCGCGACACCGAGACGACGGCGACGGATCGCGTCGACGCCATCCTCGGGAAGTGGCTGGCCGCGTTCCTCGACGAGGGCGCGGCGAAGTGGTCGATGCCCGGACGTGAGCGGGGGTTCTACGACGCGTTCCGCGACGTCGCCCGCCACGACCGGCAGATACCCGACCGCGACCCCATCGTCGCCCTCCCAGACGACCCCACCGAGGCCGTCCAAGACCGACTCGAAGAGTACCCGGCCGATCGGTGGGCGGACGTCGTCGAACACCACTTCGCCGCGCTGCCGGGGTGGACCGGATTCGTCGACCGACGTGTCGACGATGCGGACGACTGGCAGTCCGCCTACCCGATCACGCTGGTGGGGTACCTGGCGGCCCGCCTCGCGTTGGTGGAGGCGTTCGACGCCCCTCTGGCGCCCCCGGAGACCGAGACCGACCCCGTCGCCGACACGGGTGACGGTGACCTCCCGCTGGCCGAGGTGTGGCTCAGGGCCTGGGAGCGCAGCTACCGCACCGACCTCGTCGACCCGCTGACCGACGCGAGCGAGGCGGTCGCGGCAGCGTCCGACGGCGAGCGCCCCGACGCACAACTGGTGTTCTGCATCGACACGAGATCGGAGATTCTCCGGCGCCACGTCGAGGCCGTCGGCGACTACGAGACCCACGGTTACGCCGGCTTCTTCGGCGTGCCGATGCGACACGAGGGGTACGGGTCCGACGTGACCGTCGACGCCTGCCCACCGATCCTCGACGCCCAGCACCACGTCGCGGACCACCCCGTCGAGAGTGAGAGGGAGTCGCGGGCCGAACGGGACCGCTGGAGTGCCATCGTCGACGCCGCCTCGACGGCCGTCGAACGACTCCGGACGAACGTGGCGACGGCGTTCAGCTTCGTCGAGAGCGCCGGCCCCGGGTACGGTGCCGTGCTGGCCACCCGGACGCTGGCCCCCGAGCTCGCGTACGACATCCTCGACCGTGCCGACAAGCGCGTGCCGGCCGATCACGAGTTCTGCGAACCGGCCCTCGAACGCGATCCGGACGGCGACCGCGACCTCCCGATAGGACTGACCCTCGATCAGCGCGTCGAGTACGCGGCCACCGCCGTTGAACTGATGGGCTGGGAGGAGTTCGCCCGCGTCGTCGCGTTCGTGGGCCACGCCAGCCAGACCGCGAACAACCCGTACGACGCCAGCCTCGACTGCGGAGCCTGCGCCGGGAACCCCGGTGGGCCCAACGCGCGAGTGCTCGCTGCCATCTGCAACGAGGACGCCGTCAGAGAGCGCCTTCGCGAACGCGGGATCGAGATTCCCGAGGACACCGTGTTCGTCGCGGGTGAGCACGACACCACGACCGACGAGGTCGAACTGTACGACGAGAGCGTCTCCGAGAGCCACGCAGCGGACCTCTCCCGACTCCGCGAGGACCTCGAAACCGCACGCAAGGGCGCCGCCGCCGAGCGTGCCGGCGACATGGGGGCCGATCCCGAGCGGGGCGTCCGCGAGACCGAACGCCGCGCCGCCGACTGGGCGGAGACCCGCCCCGAGTGGGGGCTGGCCGGCAACGCCAGTTTCGTCATCGGCCCGCGGGAGCTGACTGCCGACCTCGACCTCGACGGGCGATCCTTCCTCCACTCCTACGACTGGCGGACCGACCCCGACGGCGAGGCGCTGTCGGCCATCGTCGCCGGGCCGATGGTCGTCACCCAGTGGATCAACACCCAGTACTACTTCGCGACGGTCGACAACGCGGCGTACGGCGCCGGGTCGAAGGTCACGCACAACCCCGTCGGCAACGTCGGCGTCTACCAGGGCAACGGTGGCGACCTGATGACGGGGCTCCCGTCACAGTCGCTGACCGCACCCGACGGGCCGTACCACCAGCCGCTGCGGCTCTCGACGGTGATCCACGCGCCCGTCGACCGCGTGACGGACGTGCTGGCCGACCACGACGAGGTCTCGGAGTTGCTCGACAACGGCTGGCTCTCGCTGACGGTCGTGGACCCCACGCGGGACCACTGCGCGTTCGACTACGCTGGCGACCTGACGTGGGACCCCGTCGACGACGAGACGGCGACAGGGTCGACCGCGGAACCGACGGTCGCCGACGACTGACGCGATCTGCCGCAGCGAACGGGCCACTCTGAACGCCGCTGGCGCGCGAACACCATCACGACTCCACGGCGATGCCGCCTTTCATCCCCAACGAGAGGTGTGGCTCACAGTGGTAGAGGGCGAGTCCGGCGTCGGCCACGGTGTACGTGAAGTTGACTCCGGAGCCGCTTTCGGGCTCACCCGAACTGAACTCGTAGTCGGACCTCCCGAGCTGTTCGGCCGGGATCGCTTCGACGTTGTGCGGGTTCCCCTGGCCGGTCCAGGACCATTCGACGTTCGTCTCGGTCGACACGAGAGCCGCCGAGGGGCCGAACGCGAAGTTGCCACTGTTGCCCGAGACCCCGGTCTCGATGGTTACGGAGTCTTCGTCGCGCCGGTCGAGTAGGGCCCCGTCGTACGTGTCGTCTGCGTCGCCGACGTCGGTCTCGGTCAACCACTCGTCAATCGTCGGATAGTCCTCTCCAGGGACCGTCCCACCGTCCTCGTCACCGTCGTCCGTACAGCCCGCGACACCCACGACGGTGGCGACGCCCACTGCCCGGAGAAACGTCCGTCTCGTCGGGACGATCATACGGAGACGAGACGGACCGACAGCATAGTAATTGAGCACCTTGGGCGCAGAATGGTGCTGTTACCCGCAGATGCCACTCGGAAGGTCTCCTGAATCGTGATCCTACTTGTACCCGCCGACCGGACGTCGAGGACCGCGAACAGCGCCCCGCGTCGTGACCACGAGCGGTCGCCATCGGCGGGTTCGCTCGCCGTCTGCCACCGCCGGGGTCACCGTCGGACGGATCGCACGGACGGCCCTAATTTCCTATAGCGAAATAGAGTGTACGAGTTCCGCAGCGGCCGTTGGCCGTCGCCAATAGTTATCTACGAACCGACACGAAAGTCGGGAGGACCGGGGTCAGCGGTAGTTCTTGAACAACAGCGCGCGGACGTCGTCCTGCGTCTGGACCGTCTCGGTGTCGCCGTCGGGCAGTTCGACCTCGTAGCGAGTCTCCTCGCTGTCGGCCTTCTCCCACTTGTCGTCGTGGGTCTCCATCAGGCTCATCATCTCGTCGAGCATCCCGTCGCCACCACCGCCGCCGGGTGTTGGCGGCGTGGGCGTGCTGCCGCTGGTGTCGGCTTCGTCGTCGTCCGCGGCGTCTGCGTCAGTCTCGTCGTCTGCGTTGGGTTCGTCTGTCGCTTCTTCAGTGTCCGATTCGTCAGCGTCGGAGCTCCCGTCGTCGCCGTCCGAGTCCTCGGAGTCGGCCTCAGGGTCGTCGTCTTCGGCGGCTGCCGCCGCGCTCCCCTCGTCGCCGAGCAGTTCGTCGGGTTCGCCGTAGTTGTCGATGAGGTACTGGAGCGCATCGTCACGCTCGACGGTGCCGTACGGCCCGACGAGTTCGTCCTCGATGGCGTCCCGCAAGGCGTCGAGGAAGGAGGCCTGTTCCTCGGATATCTCCAGCGTTGGCATACCCCCACCCTCGCGACGCGCCCACATAAGCGTGACCGACGGTTCCGGGACCGAAAGCGACTGGCCGCCGGCGACCGACGTCCCGCCATGCGCTACCTCCCCTGGGCGATTCTGGCACTGTTGGCCTACTCGCTGGTCGCACCGCTGATGAAGGTCGCGACGAGAGAGATTCCCAGCGACGTGGCCGCCTTCTACGCGAACCTGATGCTGGTCGGCGCGGCGCTCGGGGTCATCCTCGTCTCCGGGCAGAGCGTCACCACCTACGCGACCCACGACCTCGCGCCAGCGATGTACGCCGCGGGCGCCTGTCTCGCCGTCGGCATCCTCGCGTACTACCGGGCGCTGGCGCTCGGGCCGGTCAGCGTCGTCGCGCCGGTGTTCGGCACCTTCCTCGTCGTCTCCTCGCTGGTCGGCATCGCCGTGCTGAACGAGTCGCTGAGCCTCCGGAAGGTGCTGGGCATCGCACTGGCGGCCGTCGCGGTGTGGCTGACTGCCGGCGAGTGAGTCGCCGCAACGACAACGCCGAAAGGCCGGGAGCACCACCCGTCGACCATGGTACTCAGAGAGTCCGAGAGCGAGTTAGCAACCGGCGACGTCGCGCCGTCGTTCGAACTGCCAGGCACGGACGGTGAGACGCACAGTCTCGACGATTTCGCCGACCACGAGGCCGTGCTGGTCGTGTTCACCTGCAACCACTGCCCGTACGCGAAGGCGAAGTTCGACGCGCTGAACGCCCTCGCCGCCGACTACGACGACGTTGCCGTCGTCGGGATCAACCCCAACGACGACACGGAGTACCCCGAAGACTCCGCCGACCGCATGCGGGAACTCGTCGCCGACGGCACCATCTCGTACGACGCCTACCTCCGCGACGAGACCGCCGAGGTCGCCGCAGCCTACGGCGCCGAGTGTACCCCCGACCCGTTCCTCCTGAGCGCCGAGGACGGCGAGTTCCGCCTGCGCTATCACGGCCGACTGGACGAGGCGACCAACCCCGACGACGACCCCGAGGTTCCGGCCGGCGAGGTCCGGGAGGCCATCGACCAGCTGCTCGCGGGCGAGTCGATCACCGTCGAGGAGCGACCCTCGCGGGGCTGCTCGATCAAGTGGCCCGACGAGTAGGGCAAGGCGTTTCTCCCCGCCGCCGGAACGACGGTGCATGAGCGACACGCCGTGGGTCCCCGGTCCCGTGATCGGGATGGTTCACCTGCCGGCGCTGCCCGGTGCACCGGACTACGACGGCGACCGCGACGCGATTCGGGAACGCGCCGTCGCCGACGCAAAGCGACTCGAATCGGGTGGCGTCGACGCCCTCCTCGTGGAGAACTTCGGGGACGCACCCTTCTACCCGACCGACGTTCCCGACCACGTCGTGAGCGAGATGACCGCCGCGGTCGGCGACGTGGTCGACGCCGTCTCGGTGGCCGTCGGCGTGAACGTCCTCCGAAACGACGGGACGGCAGCACTGTCGGTCGCCGCCGCCGCGGGCGCGTCGTTCGTCCGGGTGAACGTCCTCGCCGGTGCCGCCGCCACCGACCAGGGCCTGATCGAGGGGGCGGCCCACGACCTCCTGCGACTGCGCGAACGCATCGACGCCGATGTGGCGATCTGTGCGGACGTCGACGTCAAGCACGCGACGCCGCTTTCCGACCGCCCGATCGGGGAGCGCGCCGCGGATGTCCTCGGCCGCGCCGGTGCCGACGCCGTGATCGTCTCTGGTGCGGCCACGGGTGCGGAGACGCCCGCGGCGGACCTCCGGGCGGTCCGCAAGGCGGTCGGCGAGGGGGCGACGGTGCTGGTCGGGTCGGGCGCGACCGCCGAGACGCTGCCGGACCTGCTGTCGGTGGCCGACGGCGCCATCGTCGGCACGGCGCTGAAGGAGGGCGGCGAGACGACCGCACCCGTCGACCGGGAACGCGTCGAGCGCGTGGTGGCGGCCGCGAAGCGACGGTGAGGCCTCAGTCGGTGGACAGCGACGGCCCCTCCTCGCTCTCCAGGGCCGCCCCGACCGCGACCGCTGTGGGTTCGTCGTGGCGGTCAGCGACCACCTGGGCGCCGACGGGCCGCCCGTCGACGGTGCCGTGGGGGACCGACAGTGCAGGGTGGCCGGTCAGGTCGAACGGCGCGGTGTTGGCGATGGTCTCGACGAGGTCCTCCGGGCCGGTGACGTCGCCCGGCGCCGGGGCGGTGATGGGCGTGGTCGGCGTCAGCAGGGCGTCGTACCTCGCCAGCGCGTCGTCGACGGCGGCGGTGAACGCTCGCCGGACCGACTGGGCGTGCGCGTAGGTGGCTCCCTCGTCGCCGCGTCGGAGCGCCTCCCCGACGAGTAACTGCTCGCGGACGTTGTCGCCCAGCGCGGCCCCGTCGACGTCGGCCACCGCCGCCCGCCACGGCTCCGCGTACCCGGTTCCTGTCCCGTGGACGAGACCGCTCCCGTCGAACAGCGCCGCGAACTCCACGCCGGAGATGCCGAGCAGCGCGACCGGTGCGGTCTCGTAGCCGTCGACGCCGACGAGGTCGACGGTCGCGCCGGCCGCCCGGAGCGCGTCTGCGGCGTCGTGGACCGCCCGCTCGACTGGATCGGTCGAGACCGACAGCGCGGGGTCGATCACCCCGATCCGGAGGCCGTCGACGCCGCGATCGACCGCGCTCCCGACGTCCTCGGCGACAGGGACGCCCAGCGTCGAGGGGTCGGCGGGCGTGGGCCCGGCGATGGCGTCGAAGGCGCGAGCGGCGCGCTCGACGTCGGCCGCCAGCGGCCCGACGTGGTCCAGCGACGGCGCGAGGTCAGCGAACCCGAACCGCGGCACCGCGCGGTGAGTGGGCTTCAGGCCGACCACGCCGCAGAACGCCGCCGGAATCCTGATGCTGCCGCCGGTGTCGCTGCCCAGCGCCACGTCGACGGTGCCGGCCGCGACGGCGGCGCCGCTGCCCGCCGACGACCCCCCGGAGACGCGGTCGGGCGCCGCGGGGTTGCGGACGCGACCGTGGGCGCAGGTCTCGCCGGTCGTGAAGTACGCGAACTCGTCCATGTTCGTCGTCCCGACGACCCGCGCGCCAGCCTCGGTCAGTCGCTCGACGACCGTGGCACTGTACTGCGGTTCGTACGAGACGGCCGCGGAGCCACAGGTCATCTCGACGCCCGCGACGGCGATGTTGTCCTTCACGGCCACGTCGAGGTCGGCGAGTGGGCCGTCGCCGCCACCGAGGCCGAAGCGGGACAGGAACGCCCGGTGGTCGTCGTCGGCGGGGCGAACCTCGCTCGCCGGGGAGCTCTCCGGTACCTCCACGGGGACGCCCGTCACCTGCCCCCGGACGGTCTCGGACTGGTCGACCAGCCCCGCGACCGCCTCGTCGTCGACTGCGATTCCGTACCGCTCGGCGATGGAGTGGACGGCTCGCTCGGCTCGCTCTCTGTTTGCCATGTCAACTGCTACCACTCCACTCCGCAAGAAAGCGCGGGTAGCTGCGGCGCGTGCCGGTGCTCGGGGCGTCGCCGCCTCGCTCAGACGGCTCACTCTCGGCTTCTTCCGGGAGCACGCTGCGCCCTGCTCCCGACCCTCGCGAACCGTCGGTTCGCTCAGTCCCGGGAGCGCCGTCACCGGTGGCGGCGCTCGCCGGTGAACAGTGAGAATGAACCGTATCAGTCGTCGGCTGCGACGGGTTCGCCGTGGCTGATCTCGGTGCCGAGCACGTCGAGGAACTGCGCGATCCACTCGGGGTGATCCGGCCAGGCCTGGCCCGTGACGAGATTGCCGTCGGTCACCACGCGGTCGGCCCACTCGCCGCCCGCGGCCTCGACGTCGTACTTCAGCGCGGGGTAAGCGGTACACTCGTACCCCTCGACGACGCCCGCCGCCGCGAGAATCTGCGCGCCGTGGCAGATGCAGGCGACGGGCTTGTCCGCCTCGAAGAAGTGCCGCACCGCCGACAGCACCGGCTCGTGGTTGCGGAGGTACTCCGGCGCGCGTCCACCTGGGATGACCAGGGCGTCGTAGTCGGTGGGGTCTACCTCGCTCATCGTCGCGTTCAGTTCGAAGTCATGGCCCCGCGTCTCCAGGTACGTCTGGTCGCCCCGGAAGTCGTGGACGGCGGTCTTGACCGTGTCCCCGGCCTCCTTCTCCGGGCAGACGGTGTGGACCTCGTGACCCACCGCCTGCAGCGCCTGGAACGGCACCATCATCTCGTAGTCCTCCACGAAGTCGCCGGCCAGCATCAGTACGCTCTTACCAGTCATGTTGACACCTCACAGGAGGCTACGCGCCGAGAGCCCTTAACGTTCGACCCCGGGCGGAAACCACAACGAATTTATTTGTCTGACCGGTCGGTCAAATTGTGAGCTGGGACGACACCGACGCCGAGGATTCTAGCGACGACCCGGTCCACGAAGCCGTCATGCGGGCCACCGCAGAGACCCTTGCCGAGGACGGCTACGCGGGGCTGACGACCCGTGCCGTCGCCGACCGCGTCGACGTCTCGAAATCGACGTTGCACTACCGCTACGACACCAAAGAGGGGCTGCTGGCGGCGTTCCTGCGCTACAACAACGACAACGCCGCGGAGCTCTTCGACGAGTACGCCGACGCGCCGCCGCTGGAGCGTCTCGTTGGCATCCTCGACCGCAACCTCGAGCTGCTCGCCGATCCGCCCCTCCAGGGTCTACCGCCCGCATTCGTGGAACTGCACGCGCGGGCGACTCACAACGAGGCCTTCCGCGAGGCCATCGGCGAGGGCGACCGGCGCTATCGCGCGGAGTTGGTCGACGCCATCGAAGCCGGCGTCGAGTCCGGTGTGTTCCGCGACGTCGACCCCGAGGCGACCGCCACGCTGCTGATTGCGGTGCCCGACAGCGCCGGGCTCACGATGCACACGCTCGGCGACGACCAGGTGATCGACCGTCTGCGAACCGCGCTGAACGAGGTGGTGTTCGAGTCATTGCTGGCCGAAGATGCCGACATCGAGCGGGGTGACTTGCTGTGATCTCGACGGTCGCGCTGGCGGCGCTGCTGGCGATCCTGCCACTCGTGGTCGTCGCCGGCGTGCTGGCCGCCACCGCTATGATGCTCGGCGAGGAGACCGTCGAGCGACCCGTGGTCGGCATCGCCGCCATCGAGTGCTCGATGCTGGCAGTCGCGGGAGCGTTCCTCCTCCTGCGACCGGCAGCGATCGACGACATCGGCCTGCTGCTCCCCGACGCCACCGATCTCGCACTTGGGGCTGCCTTCCTCCCGATCACGTACTTCACGATGGGGTTGCAGTCGGTCGTCTCGCGACTGTTCGACATCGAGGCCAGCAGCTCGGACCTGGCGGAGTACTCCACACCGGCGGTCGTACTGACCGCGCTCGTGCTCGTCGGCCCCGCCGAGGAACTGCTGTACCGCGGCGTCATTCAGGAACTGCTCGTCGGGCCGGTCGGAACGGTCGGGGGTATCCTGGTGATGGCTCTCCTGTTTGGCCTGGTCCACTACCCGAGTTACGGAGCGTCGTCGGTCCGGGACATCGACGCCAGCGTCGTGCTGGGGATGGCCGGCACGAGCGTCGGCGGTGCCGCGTTCGGTGCGCTGTACGCCCTCAGCGGGACGCTGATCGTCCCGATGGTCGTCCACTCGGTGTACGATGCGCTCCTGTTCGCGAACCTGCTACCGGGAATCGACATCGACGACGAGGTGGACTCCGTCGACGGGAACGCGGCGTAGAACTCAGTCCTGACAGCAGCCGCCCGCTTCCTCGCCGAAGTCGACCGCAAGCGGCTCCGAGATGGCCTCGTTGATCCGCTCCAGCTTCGCGTCGAGTTCGTTCTGGGCCTCGACGTAGTCGGCCATCACGGGGATTTCGTGGAGTTCCTCCTGAGCCTGCTGCAGCTCCTGGAGGTCCTCCTGATCGGCGTCGCCGGTCTGGCGCAGCATCATGAACTCCTGGCGCTTCTGTTCGAAGCGCTCGATCTCCTGCTGGGCCTCCTCGCTGTCCTCGACGGCGGCCTTAGCTGCCTCGAAGCGCTCGTACTCCGGCATATCGGCGATGGCCTCGCCCAGTTCCCGCCCCAGGTCTTCGACGCGGCTGGTCTCGATGCTCATACCCACTGCTGGGGACGGCACGGGTTTCAACCCTCCGCTTGCGGGCCGGGTCGCCGAGTTTATTGAGCCCAATCGTCCCCTGCTAGCTGTACCCAACCTTCAAGACGCCCCCCGAGAATCCTGTGCACGAATGGCGGGAGATGCGGCGACGGTGCTGGTCGTCGACGACGACCCTGTCGTCGTCGATCGATTCGGCTCCTGGCTCGCGGAGGACTACGGGGTGCGCACCGCGTTGGACGGAGAGACGGCGCTGGCTGCCGCAGACGACGCCGACGTGGTACTGCTCGACCGGCGCCTCCCCGACCTGGCGGGCAAGGAGGTCGCCAGCCGCATCTTCCAGGACGAGGACCGCCCGGTGGTCGCGATGGTGAGCGGGGTAACCCCCGACACGGACATCGTCGAACTGCCCTGCGACGACTACTTGGTGAAGCCACTGACCGAAGTGAGCCTGCGAGACGCCGTCGATCGCCTTGTCCGGCGCGCCGAGTACGAAGACATCCTCGCGGAGTACACCACGCTCGCGTCCAAGCGGGCGACCCTGGAGAGCAACCAGCCCATGGACGAACTCGTCACGAACCCGGGGTACGACCGGCTGTGCGACCGCTGTGAGTCGCTGCGCGAGGAGCTGGACGGGATCGTCCGGGGGTTCGAGGCCGAGGACTTCGAGACGGCGTTCCAGGCTCCGGAGTTCGGCGTCGACTGACCAGCGAGTCGCCGGGAAGCGCCGCCGTTTTACGGGTTCGACCGTTACGACGGGTCAATGAGTCAGGACTCTGAGTTCTCTCCCGGCGACCTGCGCAACACCGGGCTGAACCTCAAACACGACCGGGAGTGGGACTACGAACTCGACCGCATCGTCACGGCGGTCGACGAACGGGACGCCGAGACGGTCGGGCTCCAGTTCCCGGAAGGGCTGAAGCGGCGCGGCCCCCGCGTCGCCGACGACCTGCGGGAACTCCTCGACGACGACGTGACCGTCCTCATCTCCGGGCAGCCCTGCTATGGCGCCTGCGACCTGGACACCTACCTGATGAAGCGGACCGACGTGTTCGTCCACTTCGGCCACTCGCCGATGAAGGAGAGCGAGAAGATCATCTACGTCCCGCTGTTCTCCAACGTCGAGGTCATGCCGATGGTCGACCGCGCCATCGACGAGGAACTGCCCGAGGACGACGTCGGGCTCGTCACGACCGCCCAGCACATGAACCGGTTCGACGAGATGCGCGAGCACCTCGAAGCGGCGGGCTACACCGTCCACACGCGCCGCGGCGACGATCGACTGACCCACGAGGGCCAGGTCCTGGGCTGCAACTACGCCTCCGCGGACATCGACGCCGACCAGGTGCTGTACGTCGGCGGCGGGAAGTTCCACCCGCTGGGGCTGGCGATGGAACACCCCGACAAGAAGGTCGTCATCGCCGACCCCGTCAACAACGTCCTCACCGTCGCCGACACCGAGAAGTTCATGAAGCAACGCTACGGCGCCGTCCACCGCGCGATGGACGCCGAGGAGTGGGGCGTCATCTTCTGCACGAAGATCGGACAGGGCCGCTGGGACCAGGCCGAGGAGATCGTCGAGAACAACGACAGCGCCTACCTGATCACGATGGACGAGGTCACCCCCGACCGCCTGCGGAACTTCGACATGGACGCATTCGTCAACACCGGCTGTCCCCGGATCACCACCGACGACGGCCCCCAGTTCCACAAGCCGATGCTGACCCCCGGCGAGTACGAGATCGCGATCGGCGAGAAGCCCTTGGAGGACCTGTCGTTCGACACCTTCCACGGCACCTGGTAGGCCGGAGCGGCGTCTACGGCACCGCCTGCTGCAACGACGCGCCGCGCACTCAACGCTCTGCGGTGGCTTCCTCCTCCTCTTCGGCGGCTTCCGAGCGGTTCCAGGCCGGCAACTGCCCGTGCTCTGCCTCGTAGCGGTCGCGGTGCTCGTGGTACACCTCGTCCAGGTCTTCCATCAGGTCGAGCGTCCGGTACCGGTAGTAGTTGGGTGTCCGCTCGGCCAGCATCGACAGGATCGCCGCCGAGAGGTCCTCGGCGCGACCGACGTACACCAGCGTGCCGAACGACTTGAGTTCGTAGACGCCGGCCTCGCTCGGCGCGTTCAGCGAGACGTGGTCCTCGGTCGCCGGGTGCCACTCCTTGTGGATCGGCATGTGTGGCCGTTCGCCCGCCGCTGACATATTGATACCGGCTAGCACACGCGGGGCACGTCAGCGGGCGTACAGGCGCTCGCCGACCAGCGTGGCGGTCCGGACGCCGTCGTCCGGCGAGACCGCGACGTACGGCCGCTCGACGGGCCCGAACACGTCGACGACGCTCCCGACGCGGTCCAGCGAGTCGTCGACCACCTCGTTGCCGATGCCCGGGGTCGACTCGTCGTCCGCGCGGGCGACGACCACGCCGCCGGCGACGCCGGTGACCTCCCCGACTGGCTCCATCAGTCCCGCAGCGCCCCGACGTAGGCCGCGGTCGCCTGCACGATGTCGTTCTTCGAGTCGTCTTCGGGGTTCTTCACCAGCACCCGCCCGCGCTTCCGGTGGCCCTCCCGCGAGTAGGCTACGTCGCGTTCGATCACCGCGTCGTAGCCGACCTGCTGGACGGCCTGGGCGATCTCGTCGACCTCGGGCGTCTCGACGGCCATCCCCTCGGGGACGCGCCGGCCCTCCGAGCGCGACCGGTCCGCGTCGAGGTAGGCGGGGTAGATTGCGTTCTCGACCATGTCGGGCGGTTCGCTGCCGCCCCTAACGGGCCTTTCGGTCGGCGGAGGCCGGCGGGCGGGAGGAGGGAACGTCGTCAGCGGGGGTCGTCGATGCCAGCCGTGGAGTGCGGTCAGCGCCGACGCCGGAGCGTAACCAACGCCGCGAGCAGCGCGGCGGTGGCGACCCCGACGGTGAAGCCGGGCGAGCCACCGTCGTCACCGGCGGTCGTGGTGGCGGGGTTCTCGGTGGTTCCAGGACTGCCGCTCTCGGTGGTCGAGGGCGCCATCGTGGTCGCCGGCGGCGCACACGGCGGACGGACGTCGGGGCGCTCGACGGATTCGCGGGCCGCCTCGTGGGCGTCCGGGTACCACGTCTGGGAGAGCGTCCGGATCGGGTCGACGATGCGGGGAGCCGGCTGACTGATGTTGTTCGCGTTCAGGACGACCCGCTGGTCGTTCTGGACGGCGATCGTCTGCTGGTAGGCTTCGCGGTCCGGCGGGTTCGGACTGTCGCTGTTCAAGAGGAGCCACTCGACGGTGGCGTTGGCGACGACCTCGTCGCTGAGCTCCTTGTACCCCTCGATGCCGGCCTCCGTGGCGACGTTCGTGCCGCCGGCGGTCGTCACGATGGAGTCGATGAACGTGTTCGAACCGCTGGTGAAGCCGAAGAACACGTACAGCGCTTGCGGCGATTCGCCACCGTTCGCGGCGGCCTCCTGGGCGATCCGCACCTCGTATCGCATGTCAGCCACGGCCTCGGCGGCACCCTGGTGGGCGCCGACGAGCGCGCCGGTCGTGTGGACCTTGTCGTAGACGAACTCGAGGTTCGTCGCGCTGTCGAACTTGTACACCGTGATGCCGGCCTCGCGCAGCTGCGAGACGGTGTCGTCGGTGACGATGTTCTCGGCGATGACGACGTCCGGTTGGGCGGCGATGACTTTCTCGACGGACGGTCGAGTCCGCCGGTTCTCGGTTACGCCGACGTCTTGCCAGTCCTCGAAGCCCGGGAAGTACGACGATAGCGAGGTCGCGCCGACGATCTTGTCCTCGGCGCCGATCTCGTACATCGTCTGGGTCGCCGCCGGACCGAGCGTGACGACTCGCTCCGGTTCCTCTTCGACGGTTACCTCGGTGCCCGTCGCGTCCGTCTCGGCGAACGGGAAGCCACACTCCTGAGTCGACTGCGCGGCGGTCTCGGCCGCCACAGCGCCGCCGTGGTCGGCGGTCGCCGCCCCGAGCGGGGCGGCCACCGACGCCATGAGCAACGCCGCGACGAACAGCACGCTGCGATGCATCACTCCCGACTGGCCGCGTGTTCAATAAATATTTAACTAAAGCAATCTCGTTTTCGAACAACGATGAACGGGCGTGCCAGGGCGACCGGGTGGGTTGCCGGACTGACCGCGCTCCTGTTCGGGGTCGTCGTCGGGGCGACGACCATCGGACCGGTGTCGCTGTCAGCGATCGCGGTCGCGAAGACCCTGCTCAACGAACTCGTCATCCCGACGGGGGTGGCGCTCGGGTCGGGAAGCGGCTTCGCCCCCGCCATCGAGACGACCGCCGTCTTCGACTTCGCCGTCCCCGAGACCACGGCGCTGATCGTCACGCAAATCCGGCTTCCCCGCATCCTGCTGGCCGCGGTCGTCGGGCTCTCGCTGGGCGCCGCCGGCACGGTGATGCAGGGGCTGTTCCGCAACCCGATGGCCGACCCCTCCATCATCGGCGTCTCCTCGGGGGCGGCGGTCGGCGCCGTCGCGACCATCGCGGTCCCGTCGCTGATCCCGCTGGGACTGCGCCCCGCAGCGTTCGTCGGCGCGGTCGTGACTGCCTTTGCGGTGTACGCCATCGCCCGCGAGAACGGCCGCACCCCCGTCGCGACGCTGCTGCTGGCCGGCGTCGCCGTCCAGACGTTGCTGGGCGCGGTCGTCTCCTACCTCCTGTTGCACAGCGGTGAAAGCCTCGAACGGGCCGTCTACTGGCTGATGGGCGACCTCGCGGCCAGCACCTACGACCAGGTCACCTTCACACTGCTGTGGGCGCTGGTCGGCGTCCCCGTGCTCGTCGCCTACGCGAGTGACCTCAACGTCCTCCTGCTAGGCGAGGAGGAGGCCCACCACCTCGGTGTCGCCGTCGAGCGCACCCGGGCGATTCTGCTGGGCGTCGCCAGCATCGTCACCGCCGCCGCGGTGGCCGTCGCCGGCGTCATCGGCTTCGTCGGCCTGATCGTCCCCCACGCGATGCGCCTGCTGGTCGGCCCCGACCACCGCCTGCTGTTGCCGACCAGCGCCCTGGCCGGCGCGTCGTTCCTGGTCGCCGCCGACGCCGTCGCCCGCTCGGGGCCTGCGGAGATGCCGGTCGGCATCGTCACCGCGGCGCTGGGGGCGCCCTTCTTCCTGTACCTGCTCCGCCAGCGGGAGGTGACCGAACTGTGATCGACGTCGAGGGCGTGTCCGTGTCGCTCGGCGGGTCCGAGATTCTCGACGGGGTCTCGCTGTCGGCCGATGTCGGCGAACTCGTCGGGCTGGTCGGGCCCAACGGCGCCGGCAAGACCACGCTGTTGCGGACCGCCAGCGGCGTGCTCGCCCCCGACGAGGGGGCCGTCCGCATCGACGGCGAGGACGTCCACGCGCTCTCCTCGACGGCCGCGAGCCGCCGAGTGGCGGTCGTCCCGCAGAACAGCGCCGTCTCGTTCGACTTCGACGTCGAGACCGTCGTCGAGATGGGTCGCCACCCGTACCGGAGTCGACTGAGTGGCGTCGACCCCGACGCCACCGACCACGTCGCGGCGGCGATGAAGCGAGTCGACGTCGCCGAGTTCGCCGACCGCTCCATCGAGGCCGTCAGCGGCGGCGAGCGCCGACGGGTCCTGCTCGCCCGGGCGCTCGCCCAGGACACCCGCTGCCTGTTGCTGGACGAACCGACCGCCAGCCTCGACGTCACCCGCGCCGTCGAGACGCTGTCGATGGTCCGTGAACTGGTCGACGACGGCCGCGCGGCCGTGGCCGCCATCCACGACCTGGACCTCGCGGCCCGGTACTGCGACCGCATCGTGGTCCTCGCGGACGGCACCGTCCGTGCCAGCGGCTCTCCCGAGGAGACCCTCGACGCCGAGACGGTGACAAGCGCCTTCGACGGACCCGCCGAAGTGGCGGAGAATCCGCTGACCGGAACCCCCACCGTCACGGCCTTCGCCGACGACCGCGACTGATTACTGTTCGACGGTCTCGACGGCGTCGAGGCGACGAACGAGCAGCGCCTGCACCCCACGCCGGATGCGTTCGGAGGTCGCCTGGTCGGAGACGCCCAGTTCGTCGGCCAGTTCCGAGAGCGTCGCGTCGCGCGGAATCGAGAAGTACCCCCGCTCGACCGCCAGTTCGAGCGTCTCTCGCTGGGCCGGGGTCAGCGGCCCGTCCGGCGTCGAGTCCTCTATCTCGTGGTCGATGCTCCTGAGCGACACCGTCACGCCGTCGCGGTCACACAGCGTCTTGAACTCCGAGACCCGCGCGTGACTGCGGAACCGGACCGTGCAGAACCACTGGCCGGCGCTGGATCGGGCGGACGTGAGCGCTCCGCCGGCGTCGCGGATCGCCCCGAGGAACCCGTCCTCCTCGGGGGTCCACGCGAACCGGTACAGGACGCTCCCGTCGCGGCGTTCGATCGTTCGAGCGCCCTCGGCGGCGAGGACGTTCGCCGGGTCGTCGGTCACGTCGTGGACCCAGACGTCGAGCGTCGGCGACTCGGCCGTCGGGACGACCGGTTCGACGGTCACCTCGCGTGGAGCTCCGTCCCCGAACGCGTCCGACAGGGGAAACTCCCCCCACGGAAGACATAATTCGACTGAAACCCCCATGAACCGTGCTACCGTTCCCGGCGGTATATAACTAGTCAAACGACGGATCGCCGATGTTTCGCGGGCGAAACCCCGTGTCCGGGTACACAACGATTAATTCCCTACCCCCGCAAGGGTTCGGACTGATGGGACCAGCAGCACTCACAGCGGCATCTGAGGCCGCGATCACGCTGTACACCGTGCCGGTCGTCGGGGTCGAACTTGGACAGACCGCCGTCACTGGCGTCGGGATCGTGCTGATCCTGTTTCTCCTGATGGGATCGGGCTTTTTCTCGTCGTCGGAGATCGCGATGTTCTCGCTGTCGATCCACCAGATCGACGCGATGGTCGAGCAGGGCAAGCGTGGGGCGCGAGCGGTCAAATCTCTCAAGGAAGACCCACACCGCCTGCTCGTGACGATCCTCGTCGGGAACAACCTCGTCAACATCACGATGTCCTCGATTTCGACGACCATCGTCGGCTTCTACCTCGACGCGGGGACGGCGGTGATCGTCTCGTCGTTCGGCATCACGTCGATGGTCCTGCTGTTCGGCGAGAGCGCACCGAAGTCCTACGCTGTCGAGAACACCGACTCCTGGGCGCGCACCGTCGCCCCCGCGCTGAAGATCGTCGGGACGGTGCTGTGGCCGCTCATCACGCTGTTTTACTTCCTCACCAGGGCTGTCAACAAGGTTACCCCGGGAGACTCCGCCATCGAGTCCTCGTACGTCACCCGCGAGGAGATCCGGAACATGATCAGGACCGGCGAACGCGAGGGTATCCTCGACGAGGACGAACGAGAGATGATCCAGCGCACCCTCCGGTTCGAGAACACCACCGCGAAGGAGGTGATGACCCCGCGTCTCGACGTCGAGGCCATCTCCGCGGACACGACCGTCCAGGAGGCCATCGGAGCGTGCATGGACTCTGGGCACGCCCGTCTGCCGGTGTACGACGGGTCGCTGGACGACGTGGTCGGCGTGTTCGATATCCGCGAACTGGACCGGGAGACCGACTACGAGCGCGGCGAGGACGTCGCGGTGAGCGAGGTCGCCAGTCCGACGCTGCACGTCCCCGAGTCGAAGAACGTCGACGAGCTCCTCTCCGAGATGCGCGAGAACCGGATGCACATGGTGATCGTGGTCGACGAGTTCGGCGCCACCGAGGGCCTGGTCACGATGGAGGATCTCACGGAGGAGATCGTCGGCGAGATCCTGGTGGGCGACGAGGAACAACCGATCGAGTTCGTGGATGATCACGACGTGCTGGTCCGCGGCGAGGTCACCATCGACCAGGTCAACGACACCCTCGACATCGACCTCCCGGAGGGCGAGGAGTTCGAGACCATCGCCGGGTTCGTGTTCAACCGCGCCGGTCGCCTCGTCGAACAGGGAGAGGAGTTCCGCTACGAGAACGTGACGCTGCGAGCGGAGCAGGTCGAAGACACCCGCATTCAGAAGGCCCGAGTCAGCGTCGACACCGTCGACTCCGGGGCGGACGACACGCCCGACGAGAGCGAGGACGACTGATAGACGCCGCTCTGCCATCCGTCTGGAGCGACACGCCCGTCCTCACCCCGATGGTCACGAACGCGGAGGCTGCGGTCGACGCGTGGATTCGGTTCTATTCGGTGTAACTCTCGACGAGCGCCCGGAGCTGGTCTTCGCCCTTGACGCCGACGACCTCCTCTACCTGTTCACCGCCGGCGAACAGGACCAGCGTCGGCACCCCCTGGACGCCGTAGGCAGCAGCGAGCTGCTGGTTGGCGTCGACGTCGACTTTGGCGACTGTCGCCGCCGTCTCGGCAGCGAGCGTCTCGACGATGGGCTCGAGCATCTTGCAGGGCCCACACCAGTCGGCGTAGAAGTCGGCGAGCACGACATCGTGCTCGGCGACCAGTTCGTCGAGGTGGGACTGCCCCTCGACGTGCAGCGGTTCATCGGTGGAAGCGGTGTCGGCGTCGGATACAGTATCGGTTGTCATCTCCAGTCCGTACGCTCCGAGGACAGTTAAGAACTTTGGACGAAGACCACAATACTGCACACGGCCACCGTGCTATCGAGACCGACGGTCCACGGACAGCTGTGCGTGAGCGACGGGCGGGAGAAAGAACCATCGACGCGGCGAGACTCAGCCTTCGGCGGCCGGTGCCGAGCTCTCCGACTGCTCGTACTTGGTCTCGAACTCCTGGATCAGTTGACCCATCTTCGCGTACCAGTCGTTGAGCATCCGCTGCATGTCGTCTGCGATCTGCGAGGGGTCGGTAGGCGAGTAGACGTGGTAGTAGCCGCCCTGGTCGTAGTTGATCTGGTTCTTCTCGATGAACCCCGTCTGGAGGAGTCGCTGGACGGCACGGTAGGCCGTCGAGCGTTCGCGATCGACCTCGTCGGCGATCTCGTCGACGGTCAGCTGTTCGTCGGCCTCGACGAGCGCCCGGAAGCACTGCTTGTCGAGTTCTTTGAGGCCGTGGAAGCACTCCAGTAGCCCCTCACACTCCATGTCCCGGCGGAGCTGTTCGGACATCGAATCCGGCATTGGAATCAGCTGCAGGTAGACCCCGTGACGTTAAAAGACTTTTGCACAGATCGCACAATTTCGCCCCAAACCGTCCGATCGAGAGCGAGGCGGCGCCCGGTCGTCGGGTCGACACCGGAGGACGGCAGATGGCATACCGATGGCGCCCGTGTGGGCCTTCGACGGAGCCGCGTCAGTCCGCGGCGGACGTCTCCTGACGGTGCGTCACGCGGAGCGTGGACAGCGCCGTGTAGAGGATCGCGAGCGCCACGACGACTGCGGCCCCGAGGACGAGCACCAGCCCGAGCAGTTCGAGCGTCGGGCTCCCGAGGTAGGAGCCGACCTCGCCGACGCCGACGGCGAGGGCGCCCACCAGCAGCATCCCGCCGAAGTAGATCTTGATGCCGTCGGAGTCGACGACGGCGGTGGCCGCAGAGCCGATGCGCGCCCCCAGCGCGCTCCCGAACAGGAGCGGGACGACGATGCCCAGTTCGACACCGCCGCCCTGGCCGTAGAGGTAACTCCCGAGACCGCCCGAGAAGACGATCTCGAAGAGGTCCGTCCCGACGGCCACGGGGACCGGGACGCCGATGGCGTAGATCATCGCGGGCATCCGGATGAAACCGCCACCGACTCCCAGGAAGCCCGAGAGGAGCCCGGTCGCGAAGGCGACGGCGGTGATGACCCACACCGACACCCGGACGTCACCGCGCAGGGTCACCATCGGCGGGATCCTGACCGTCTGCTGGATCGTCTTCGCGACTTCGGGGATTTCGTACTCGCTGAGGTCCTTGTCGGTCGCCTCGTGGTCGACGCCGCCCCCGCCGCTGCCGCGCAGCGCGTCGCGGGTGACCATCGCCCCGACGCCGCCGAGCAGGACGACGTACGCGACGCTGATGATCCCACCGGCGAGCCCCAACGACTCCAGGTAGTAGACGGTGGCGCGTCCGGTCTCGATGCCGATGGTCGTGCCGGTGATCATGATCACGCCCAGCTTGTAGTCCACCTGCCCGAGGTCGTGGTGTTTCAGGGTCGCGATGACCGCCGTCCCGAAGACGAACGCCATCCCGCTGCCGACCGCGACGGGTGCCGGGTAGTCGAACATCAGCAGCGCCGGGGTCACCAGGAACGATCCGCCCATCCCGAAGAACCCGAACAGCACGCCGACGACCAGCCCGAAGCCGACGAACAGGCCCAGCATCTCGGGGCTCGTCCCCAGGAACCCGGGGCCAGCGAGGAGGCTATCCAGCACGCTCGTCACCCCCGATCAGGAGCTCCATCAGGTACGGTCCGAACACCCGCTCGAGGGCGCCGTACCCCACGTACAGCACGATCGCCTCGAGCAGGATCGTGCCGATGAGCACGGCCGTGTCCGGGTCCCACGTTGGGACCTCTAGTCCCGCCATCGATACACCCTCCAGCGTCCGAAGTCAGTCGTTCGTGTTTGGCACATTTCTGCTCGGTTCCTCCTACCCGATTCGCACGTTTAACGGTTTTGGGATGATCGCACAATACTATATCCGGATAACCTCAGCCGGACCACCGATAACTTACGGGAAACGTACGGGCCCGAGAACGGCCTCGACGACGGTGGTCACGCGGTCGGTCGGTGGCGCGCGCCGGGTCCGCGAACGGGCACAACCGTGTTGGTCACCGTGCCCCAAACGGACCGTATGAGGGCCCTGTGTGCGACCGACCTCTCGGCGGCCAGCGAAGCCGCCATCGAGAACGAGACCTGCCTCTCGTGTCTGGGCCGCATCGGCGTCGACGCGATCCACCTCGTGACCGTCGTACCGGCGAACGTCCACGCCGGGACCCCGGGTGTGGACTTCGAGGAGCGCCGCCGGCGGAAACTCGACCGGTACCGGAGCGTGGTCGCGTCCGGGGGGTTCGACGTCGAGACCCATGTGGTGCGCGGAAAGCCCTACCGACGCATCAACGGCATCGCCGAGACGGTCCACGCCGACCTCTCGGTCGTCGGCTCGCGGGGCCAGAGTCCCCTGGAGAACCGCGTCCTCGGCTCGACGGCGCGAAACCTCGCGCGGACCACCGTCGTCCCGCTGCTAGTCAACCGCGTCGAGCGAGCGACCGACGATCCCGACGTGCTCCGAGCGCACCTCTTCCGGCGAGTGCTGTTCGCGACGGACTTCTCGGAGAACGCCGCCCGCGCGTTCGACGCCTTCTCCTATCTCCGCCACGCGACAGAGGCGGCCACGCTCGTGCACGTTCGATCGCCGAAGGATCGGGGCTCCGGTGGCGAGACCGACCCACGGGAGCAGCTGGCCGAGCAGGCGAGCACGCTGGAGAACTGGGGCATCGAGACGCGGACCGAGGTCCGACGCGGTGATCCGGCCGAGGAGATCCTGGCCGTCGAGGCCGAGGTCGACCCCTCGACGGTCCTCGTCGGGTCGAAAGGGCGAAGCCGCATCCGGCGACTGTTGCTCGGGAGCGTCTCCGAGCAGATCGTCGCCGGGGCGACCGGCAACGTGTTCCTCGTCCCGCCGCCACGGGCGGTCTGAGGGGCGGGAGACACCACGCCGTGACGGCTACAACAGGATGGCCGCGGCGCCGTACGCGAGGACGAACGAGAGGACGAACGACCCGGCCCAGGCCCCCACCGTCACCAGAATCTTTCGTCCGTCGACGGCCCCCCACCCACCCACCGCGGCGCCGCTGCCGACGATGGCGCTGACGACGATCTCGTTGAACGACACCGGCACGCCGAGCAGGACCGCCAGCTGCGCGATCAGGAACGACGGCACGAGCGCCGAGATGGAGCGCCGAGGCCCCAGCGACGAGTAATCCTGGGCCAGAGACTTGATCATTCGTGGGGCGCCCGTCCACGACCCCGCGAGCATCCCGAGGCCGCCGCCGACGAGCACGGCGACCGAACTGCCGACGCCGACGTCGTCCAGCAACGGGAGCAGCGGTCCGACGGCGAGGCCGACCTGACTCCCGCCAGCCGAGAATGCCACGAGCGACCCGAGCGCCAGCAGGACGCGCCGCAGGCCGCCGCGCTCGTCGCGACCCACGTCCCACCAGACGACGCTCGCGACGACAAGCGCCGCGAGGGCGGTGATCGCGACCGCCGACGCGAGCCCCTCGACGCCCAGGGTGCGCTGGCCGACGCCGCGAACGGTCCCCATCCCACCGTCCGCACCGAGGAAGCTGAACCGCACGTTCACCACGACGGCGCCGACGAGTCCGGTGAGCGCCGGGACGCAGTACCGCTCCGGTGCGTCCTCGCGCGGGAGCACGCTGGCGATGCCGTAGGCGATGCCACCGCCGACGAACGGCGTCAGCACCCAGACGGCGGCGATCTGCCGGTACTTCGCCCAGACCGGCGTCCCGCCCAGCGCGAGACCGACGCCGATCACGGCACCGGTCACGGTGAACGCGGTGGCGATCGGGTAGCCCGTCGCGATGCCGACCGCCATCAGGCCCGCGCCCAGCGCCAGCACCAGGATGACGCCGGCGACCGGGAGGCCGATCCCGCCGACGAGACCGCTCCCGACGGCCTCGGAGACGTTGCTGCCCTGCGTGACGGCCCCGGCGAACCCGAAGAGTCCGACGAGGAACGCGGCCCGCATCGTCTCGATGGCGTTCGCACCGACCGCGGGGGCAAAGGGCGTCGCGCCGCTCGATCCGGCGCCGATGACCCAGGCCATGAACAGGCTGGCGAGCGCTGCACCGGCGAACAGACCGAAGAGAGCGAGGTCCATGACGGGGCAATCAGTCCGCGCCCGCCGCGACGGAGTCGTGCGCCTGGCTGCGGCTCCGCCAGTACCCCTGCGCGTAGGCGCCGAGGAACATCCCGGCGAGCGCCCAGAGGATGGTGACGTTGCCGACGCCGAGGCTCGCGTAGGCGGCGCCCGGGCAGATGCCCGACAACCCCCACCCGACGCCGAAGATCGCGCCGCCGACGAGGACGTTCCGGTCGAACGATTTCAAGCGGCGCTCGTAGCGATCGCCCGTCAGCGGCGCGCCGTCTCGGACCCTGGGCAGCACGGCGAAGGCGACCCCGGAGACGATGGCAGCCCCGAACATCACGAACGGGAGCCCGAGGTCTTCGAACTGGAGGAAGTTCAGCACGACCTCAGGTCGCGCCATGTGGCTGAACCCGAGCCCGAAGCCGAACACCAGCCCGCCGACGAAGATCAGCGGCTTGAACAGGGGATGTCGGGTGTCGCTCATGTGTCGCTCCCTCTCTCCGCACTTGCTCGCGTGGCTCGAGTCGCTCGCGTCTCGCCCATCACGGGCTCACCCCCAGCGCGGCGACGGCCTGCGCCGTCCCGATCGCCACCGTCAGGAACGTCAGCACGCCGACCAGCGACGTCTTCGACGCCGAGCCGACGCCACAGACGCCGTGACCCGACGTACACCCCTTGCCGATGCGGGTCCCGATGCCCACCAGGATGCCGCCGGCGAACAGCCGCCACGGCTGGACGTCGGTCGTCCAGAGCGTCACGCCGGCGACCTCGTACAGCTGGCCGGTCGTCCCGGGTTCGTACAGCGACGTGGTGACCAGCGCGGACTGGACGGTCGCGGCGAAGGTCAGCGCGCCGAGGATGATGCCCGCGGTGAACACGACCCGCCAGTCCCGGGACGCGACGTACCGCTGAAAGCGCGGCTGGTCGGAGACGTACGACAGCGTCGACTCCAGAAACGTGCTCGCGCCGGCAGAGATTCCGGTCCCGACGTAGATCAGGACGGTTCCGAGGCCGACGAGCAGCCCACCGACGGCGTAGCGACTGATCCCGTTCGGGAACAGCTCGGCGGCCGCCTGGAGGGGGACTGGGTCGAATACCATCGGCGTCGTCAGTCACCTGCGAGGGAGTCTTGGCTGGCCGCGCAGTTGTTCGGCCCGAGTTCGAGGGTGAACGCCTCCTCGTCGCCGACGGCGTTCTGCCCCAGGTTCGTCGCGATGATGTCCTCGTAGTTGGCCGGCCGCGGCGGCATGTCCGAGAGGATCAGGTCGACGAACTCGTCTTCGTCCATCGTGAGCGCGTCCATCTCCGCGACGAGGTCGCCCAGCGGCGCCGTGTACGTGCCGTCGGCGGCTGGCTCGGCGGCGTCGCTGAAGTGTGCGCCACCGATCAGGGTGTCCTCCGGGAGCGTCAGGACCCGCTCCTGGAGCGACTCGTACAGCGTACGGGCGGCGTCGGGCGCACCCTCGTCGCCCTCCTCGAGGTCGGGACGGGCGACGCTCTCGACGAACAGGCCGTCGCCGGTCGCGAGTAGACTGCCGTCGACGAGGTAGGATGTCATCCCGGACGTGTGTCCGGGCGTGGCGACGGTCTCGATCGTGGCGTCGCCAACCTGGAAGGTGTCGCCGTCCGCGGCCGTCGTCAGCTGGTCCGCGTAGGTGATGCCGCGGTCGACGGCGGCCTCGGGCACGACGCCCTCGACGCCCCGCTCGTCGAGTTCCCGGACGCCCGAGATGTGGTCGGCGTGGACGTGCGTGTCCAACGCGTACGCGAGGTCCACGCCGAGGTCGGCGGCGTCAGCGAGGTAGCGGTCGGTGAACGCCCGCAGCGGGTCGATCACGGCTGCCTCGCCGTCCGCGTACACGAGGTAGCCGAGACAGCCCGAGGACGGGCGCTGGTACTGCAGGAGCGTGCCGGCGCCGTCGTAGCCCTCGACCTCGACGGCCTCGTAGACGCTCGCCCAGCCGTTCATGCCCTCGTCGAGGTGATCGACGTCGTAGCCGCGCTCGAGAAGCTTCCCGGCGACGTACTCGCTGGCACCGCCCTTCGCACACAGGACGGTCACCTCCCGATCGTCGGGGATGCGTTCGAGGACGTCCTCGTCGACGTCGTCGTCGAGGAAATTGAAGTACGGGACGTTGATCGACGTGACCGTGTCGCCGTCGATGCGCCACGTCTCGTACTCCGACTCCATGCGCACGTCGAGGAGCGTGACCTCTTCGCCGTCTTCGATGCGATCCTTGAGCGACTCCGGGTCGACGGATTCCACGTCGACCTCCGGCGTCGGGAAGTCGTCTGCGTTCATGATGTGCGGTCGCTTCTACCGGGTGGACGTACAAAAGGGTTTGCATAGTAATTCCTATTTCGAGCAATACTATACGAGGACACCAGCGTCGAATAAGCCACTGACCCGTATTTCTCGGCCTGAATGGGCGACTTACGGGATTCTGAGGAGAATAGTAGTTCGTGAAAACCACAAGAACCAACAATCTTTTACCGGGGCAGCGGATATTGTGCGATAGCTCCAATACGAACGAACGGAGCAGACAACCCATGAGTGCCGAATTCGATATCACGGAGACGCTCGACGTCAAGGGTGCATCGTGTCCCATGCCAGTGGTGAAGACGAAGTCCGCGATCGACGACCTCGCCCCCGGCGAGGTACTCGAGGTCCTCGCGACCGACCCCGGGAGCATGAGCGACATCGACGGGTGGGCCACCGCCACCGGGGGCGTGGAGCTCGTCGACCAGTCGGAGGGCGACGACGTGTACAGACACTACGTGCGCAGGACCGAGTGAACATGAGCACGGACACACCCGACGCGCCCGCGGACGACGCCCCCTCGCGTGCGGAACTGGCCGCGCGCGTGGACGAACTGGAGAGCGCCCTCGCCGCAGCCACCGACGACGACGACAACAAGAAGATGAGCATCATCGCGACGAAGGGGACGCTGGATATGGCGTACCCGCCGCTCATCCTCGCCAGCACGGCGGCCGCGTTCGACTACGAGGTCACCGTCTTCCACACGTTCTGGGGCCTGGACATCCTCCACGAGGAGCGATCGAGCGACCTCAAACTCAGCTCGATCGGCAACCCGAACATGCCGGTCCCCAACGCGGTCGCGGCGCTGCCGGGCATGGACCGCGTCACGACGAAGATGATGGAGCGGCGCATCGAGAACAACGACACGGCCACCATCGAGGAGCTCGTCGAGACGAGTCTCGACATGGGCGTTGAGTTCCAGGCCTGTCAGATGACCATCGACCTGATGGACTACGACGAGGACGACTTCTACGACGGCGTCACCGTCGGCGTCGGCGCCGCGACGGCGCTGCAGGACATGGCCGAGGCCGACATCCAGCTGCTGGTGTGAGCGGCCCGCCCGCGGTCACACGACGTCGTCCGGCTGGTGGTTCGCGGCCGTTCTCGTCGCCGTGTCGGCGTAGCGCTCCCGGGCCTCCGGGTCGACGACTTCCCCCAGGTTGCGCTCGGACACGTCGACCGCCGCGGTCACGTCCGGCGTGTTCGAGAACGTCGTGAGCGCTCGCTCCTTGCGGAAGTAACGCTCGCCGTCCCGCGTCGCGTACGTCAGGATGATCAGGTTCTGTTCGTCGTCCGAGTAGGTCCGCTCGACCAACCACACGCGCTCCGTCTCCTCGTCAGCCACGGACGACCCCGTCCCCGTCAACGGCGGTCACCACTCCGCCTCCAGTTCCGAGCGCAGTCGGTCGACCCCCTCGGCGGTGTTCACGGCGTGGATCGAGATCCGGATCGCCTCGGGCTCGGGCAGCGATCGCACGACGACTCCCGCTTCGGAGAGCCGTTCGACGGTGGCTGCGGGGTCGGCGACGTCGACCGTCACGAGCCCGGACTCCGGGCGACTGGGACTCAGCAGGTGCTCGTCGGGCACGGCATCGGCAACCCGTCCCGCCAGGTGTTGAATCCGCTCGGCGACGGTGTCGACCCCGACCGCGGCGATCGTGTCCATCGCCACCTCCAGCGCGACGTGGGGCGCGGGGTTCGCCGACCCCACCTCGAAGCGACGGGCGCCGGGGGCGAAGGAGAACGACTCCGCACCGGGAGACTCGACGCTCCGGTAGCCGACGGTGCGGGGCCGCAGGTCGGCGGCGGCGGCCTCGTCGACGTACAGGAAGCCGCCGCCCCACAGCCCCAGCAGCCACTTGTGGCCCGCGGCGGCGACCGCGTCTGCACCCCACTCGGTCACGTCCAGCGGCCGCTGGCCCGGCACCTGCACCGCGTCCACCAGCGCGAACGCACCGGCGTCGTGAGCGATGTCGACCAACTCGGCGACCGGGAGTTCGGTCCCGTGCGTCCAGGTGATTGCGCTGAAGCAGGCCAAGTCGGCGTCGGCCACCGCGTCCGCGAACGCGTCGGTGTCGATCCGGCCGTGTTCGGTCTCGACGACCCGGACCTCGACGCCCAGCTCCACCAGGCGCTGCCAGGGCAGCACCCCGGCGGGGTGTTCGAGGTCGGTGCGGACGACGACGTCGCCGGCCGACCAGTCCATCCCCCCGGCGACGGCGTTGATCCCGGCGGTTGTGCTCTCGGTCAGTGCGATCTCGTCCGGACTGGCGCCGACGAAGTCCGCGACACGCTCGCGGACCCGGTCGTAGGTCTCGAAGGAGACCGTGTACGGGTCGTCGGCGATGGGCGCGTGGAACTCGTGTGCCTCCAGGAAGTCTTCGGCCGCCTCGACCACATGCCGTGGGCTCGGCCCGTGCGCGCCGAAGTTCATGTAGGTGCCGTCCGACAGCGCCGGCACGTCCTCGCGCAACTCCGGAAGTGTCGTCGAGCGTCCCGGGGCGTACGTCTCTGGGTCTGGAAGAGTCATCACCTGGAGATACGGCGACCGGACGTAAATAGCATTGCGTGAGTTCTACAATATCGAGAACGGCGAACGAGCGCGATCCGACGGCGAGCCCGATTCAGTGGTTGTCGAAGGACAAGGCCGACCTTATTCTGCCGAAGACGCAACGCGGTCGTATGGACTTCGACGACGTTCCGCTCTCGTGGCTGCCGCTGGTGGGGCTGCTGGTCGTCCCCTCGGCGCTGGCGTTCGTCGTTCTCGAACCGGTCGCGGCCGTGACCGTCGTCAACGTGCTGTTGATCACGGTTGCGGTCCGCATCATGTTCGGGTCGGCCGACCTCGAGTACCTGCCACTGGGGGACGACGACCCGCGATGAGTGTCGGCGCGGTCGGTGCCGCGCTCCCGACCCCCGACGCCGACCTCGTCGCGTTCGCGCTGATCGGCCTGCTCGGGGGCGTCCACTGCCTCGGGATGTGTGGCCCACTGGTCACGGTGTACGCGGACCATCTTGACGACGACGGCCCGACCACCTGGGCAGAGATCAGACAGCACCTGCTGTTCAACGCCGGTCGGACCGCCAGCTACGCGGTGCTGGGCGCCACGATGGGCGCGCTCGGCGCACTCTTGTACGACACCGCCGCCGTCGCGGCCGTCGCGACCAGCGTCCGCGCGGCGGCCGGGGTCCTCGTCGGTGGGTTCGTCATCGTGACGGGGGTGACCTACGCCACGACGGGGACGACCGGTGGCCTCCTGGGCGGGGTCGACCCGACCGGCGTGTTCGGACGGGCGAGCGCTCGCCTGCTCGAACACGTCGAGACCTGGGTTCGAGGGCCCCGGATCGTCGCTCTCGGCGCGATTCACGGCCTGTTGCCCTGTCCGCTGCTGTACCCCGCATTCCTGTACGCCTTCGCGGTCGGATCGCCAGCCTACGGCGCGCTGGCGCTCGCCGTCCTGGGGCTCGGGACCGTGCCGACCGTGTTCGCCTACGGCGTCGCTTTCCAGTCGATGGCGCCACGGTTCCAGGGGCCGTTGCACCGCGCGCTCGGGGTCGTGTTCCTCGTGCTGGGGTACCTCCCGCTGGCCCACGGGCTGATGCTGCTCGGGATCGACCTGCCCCACCCGACGATCCCCATCTACCAGCCGCTGGGGTGACCCGTGAGCGAGTGTACCCTCTGCGGGCTGGCGACCCCGTCGCCGCCGCACACGGACCCGGAGGTCGACGGCGCGTACTGCTGTCGCGGCTGTCTGGAGGTCGCGCGGAGCCTCGACGACCCGGCGGAGACCGACGCCGAGACGGCGGTCGACGACACGCCCGATCCCGCAGCCGTCGACGGTGCAGAGACGTTCCTCGACGTCGAGGGGATGCACTGTGCGACCTGTGAGTCGTTCGTCGAGACGGTCTCGACCGACGCCGACGGCGTGCGCGCCGCCGAGGCCAACTACTCGACGGGGACGATGCGCGTCGTGTACGACCCCGACGAGACCGATCCGGACGACGTCGCGACCGCGGCGACGGGCTACGGATACCGGGCGGAGCGGACCGGCCGCGACCAGGCGACCGACGGCGACAACGTGACCGTCGGCCGACTGCTCGTCGGCGGTCTGTTCGGGATGCTGACGATGATGTGGTACCTCCTGTTCCTGTACCCCATCTACCTCGGCGTCGCGCCGTCGTCGCTGCCGATCGATCTCTCGGGCCCCGCCGGCGCGTACGTGTTCGCGAACGCGTGGCTGTCGGCGACGGTCGTGCTCGCGTACACCGGCTACCCGCTGTTGCGCGGTGCCGTGGTGAGCCTCCGCGTCGGCGAACCGAACATGGACCTGCTGGTCGCCATCGCCGCCACGACGGCGTACGTCTACAGCACCGCCGCGGCGCTGTTGGGCTCGACCGAGGTGTACTTCGACATCACCGTCGTCGTGGTCATGGCCGTCACCGTCGGCGACTACTACCAGGAGCGGGTCCGCCAGCGGGCGACCGAGCGCCTGACCGCCATCGCCGAGGAGCGCGCCGACACCGCCCGGCGCCGAACGGCCGCCGGCACCGAACGCGTCGACAGATCGGCGATCCAGGGTGGCGACGAACTGGTCGTCCGCGAAGGCGAACGCGTGCCGGTCGACGGCGTCGTCGTCGAGGGCAGCGCCGCCGTCGACGAGTCGCTGATCACCGGTGAGTCGGTGCCCGTCGCGAAGGAGCCAGACGACGAGGTCGTCGGCGGCGGGACCGTCGTCGACGGGGGGCTGGTGGTCCAGGCTGGAGTGGAGGCGACGAGCACCGCGGACCGCCTCGTCGAGACGCTGTGGACCGTCCAGAGCACCGCGGGGGGCACCCAGCGTCTGGTCGACCGCATCGCGGCCGTGTTCGTGCCGCTCGTGTTCCTGCTGGCGGTGGTGACGACCGCCGGCCACCTGTTCGCCGGCGCCGGGTCGACCGGGGCGCTGCTGACGGGGCTGACCGTGCTGGTGGTGTCTTGTCCCTGCGCGCTCGGCCTCGCGACGCCGATGGCCGTCGCCGCCGGCGTCCGAGACGCGCTCGCGGCGGGGGTCGTCATCGCCAGCGGCGACGTCCTGGAGACCGCGCCGGACGTCGACGTCGTCGCGCTGGACAAGACGGGCACGCTGACCACGGGCGAGATGACCGTTCGGTCCGTCGATGGCGACGAGGACGCCCTGGCCTACGCCGCGACGGTCGAGCAGTTCGGCTCCCACCCCGTCGCCGACGCCATCGTCGCGGCGGGAACCCCGCGCGAGGGGGCCGTCGAGGACGTCGAGACCCACCCAGGAGAGGGGATCGCCGCCACCGTCGACGGCCGGCGGGTCGTCGTCGGCGCCGCATCGCTGTTCTCGGCGCGGGGCTGGACGGTGCCCGAGCACCTCGCCGAGCGGTACGAGAGCGCCGGCGACGGAGCGGTCCCGAGCTACGTCGGCTGGGACGGTGCCGTTCGCGGCGTCGTGGTCGTCGGCGACGAGTTCCGCGAGGGCTGGGAGCAGACGGTGTCGCAGGTGGCCAGTGGCCGGCGGGTCGTGGTCCTGACCGGCGACGACCCCGCCGCCGCGGGACCCCCGGCCGAACACCCCGCCGTCGACGAGGTGTTCGCCGAGGTGCCCCCCGAGGCGAAGTCGTCGGTGGTCGAGCGGCTGCGAGCGGACGGCACCGTCGCGATGGTCGGCGACGGGAGCAACGACGCTCCCGCACTGGCGGCCGCCGATGTCGGCGTCGCCATGGAGTCGGGGACGCGGCTGGCGACCGACGCCGCCGACGTGGTGCTGACCCAGGACTCCCTGTCGGCGCTCCCGACGGTCTTCGAGACGACCGTCGGCACGCGACGACGGATTCGCGAGAACCTCGGGTGGGCGTTCTGCTACAACGCCCTCGCGGTGCCGCTGGCGGTCGCGGGCGCACTGAACCCGCTGCTGGCCGCGATCGCGATGGCGACCAGCAGCCTGCTCGTCGTCACCAACTCGGCGCGACCGGTGGCCGGCGGCGACGCTCAGTGATCCTCGCTGTCGGCGACGATCGGAGCGCCGATCATGTTGCCCCACTCGATCCAGGAGCCGTCGTAGTTGCGCACGGAGGGGTACCCGAGCAGTTCCGAGAGCACGAACCAGGTCAGCGAGGAGCGTTCGCCGATGCGACAGTAGACGATCACGTCGTCGTCGGCGGTCACGCCGTGATCGCGATACAGTTCGGCCAGTTGCTCGCGGTCGGCGAACCGACCGTCAGGCCGGACGTTCGCCGACCACACGACGTTGACGGCCCCGGGGATGTGCCCGCCACGCCGGGCCCGTTCGTCGCTGCCTGGCGGCACGACGATCGTGCCCGAGAACTCCGCGGGGACGCGCACGTCGACCAGTTGCGTGCGCCGGTCGATGGCCCGACTGACGTCGTCGGCGTACGCCCTGATCCCCTCGAGGGGCCCCGTGACGGTGAACCGCCGTTCGGTGTACGACGGCACCTCGGCGGTCAGCGGTCGGTCGGACTCCACCCAGTGCTCGCGGCCGCCGTCGAGCAGGTACACGTCGTCGTGGCCGTAGTAGGTCAACAGCCAGTAGAGGTGCGCCGCGAACCAGTTGGCGTTGTCGCCGTAGACGACGACCGTCGAGTCGTCGGCGATGCCGTGCTCGCCGAGCAGCCGTTCGAACTGGGACGGCGAGGGGACGTCCCGCCGGCGCGGGTGCTGGAGGTCCTCGCGCCAGTCGAACCCGATGGCGCCGGGGACGTGGCCGGCCTCGTAAAACGCCGGGTTCAGGTCGACCTCGACGAGACGGAGCGACGGGTCGTCCGAGCGAACCCTGTCGAGGTTCGTCGCCAGCCACTCCGGTGTCACGAGCGCGTCGGCGACGCGGTCGGGGTCCGGTGGGACAGGTTCGGACATCCGTTCGTCGGTGCGAGAACCTCGATGGCCGAGAGATTCAACTTGGCGTTGGCGTACGACAACTGACGAGCGCTTTTTAAGTTAGCCAGAGTTGTCCTGTGACAAAACAGAGTACAAGCGGTATCGGTCGTATCGCTGGGGTATGGAGCCGAGACAGTGGCGAGCCCAGAGCCAACGCAGCCCACCCAGTTCGGCCGCCGGAGGGTCGACGACCCGGCGACGGTTCGTATCGACGGCCGCTGGGGTGACCGTCGGCGCCACCGGCGCCGTCGCGGCACAGGAAGGGACGACCGGCGACGGTCAGACCGTCGAGGTCGCCGTGGGACCGGGCGGCGATCTCGTGTTCGACCCGGAGACCCTCGAGATTCCGCCCGGGACGACGGTGCGATTCGTCTGGGAGAGCGACCTCCACAACGTCGTCGTCGACGGACAACCGGACGACGCAGACTGGTCGGGCACCGCCGGCGGCCCGGGGGAGACCTACGACACCGGCCACGAGCACACCCACACGTTCGATGTCGAGGGAACCTACGAGTACTACTGCGCGCCACACCGCTCCTCGGGGATGACCGGCACGGTCGTCGTCTCTGCGGACGCAACCGTCCCGCCGGCGGACGCCGGTGGCGCCGAGGGCGACGCCGGCGGCGGTGGCGGCGCCGACTCCTTGCTCGTGACCGCCGTCGGACTCGGGCTCACCGCGGCCGTCGTCGCGGCGGTGTACCGGTACGGCTGGAAGTCCCCGCCGGAACCCAACGCGCCAGCGAGCCCCGAGACCGCCGGGGGGGTCCCGGCACGCCAACGTGACGACGAGCCCGAACTCGAAGTCAGCCACGGCGGCCCGATGTACGAGGCTGAGGTTCCGGAGCGAGAACTGGAGTCCGTCGACAACGACGCCTTCGACCCGGTCGGCACCGGGACGCTGCTCGTCGGGTACTTCCTGCTCGTGGCGCTGCTGTGGCTGTTCATGTACTTCGTGGAGTTCCTGGGCAACGGCCCGGAGGTGATCGGGTAACATGCACGTTCACAAGTTCGAACGCGCGTGGCTGGTCGCGTCGCTGCTGCTCATCGTGCTGTTCGTCGGTACCGTGACCTACGGCGCCGTCGGCGCGGGATTCGGGATGGTCGACGACGAGGGCGGCCAGGTCGACCCGGACAACCCGACCGCCAGCGACAACTTCCGCGAACCCGGCGTCTACGCCGACGCGGACGACGAAGATCACTACCATGTGTACGTCGAGGCCTGGCGGTTCCAGTTCACGCCCGGGTCTCAGGACCCGATCCGCGTGCCCGCCGGCAGCACCGTCACGTTCCACGTGACCAGCACCGACGTGCTCCACGGGTTCCAGGTCGTCGGGACGAACATCAACACGATGGCCACCCCCGGGCAGGTGGCGACGGTGACCGCCGAGTTCGACGACCCCGGTGAGTACGGCATCGTCTGCAACGAGTACTGCGGGGGCGGTCACCACGGCATGGAGGGCACGCTCGTCGTCGTCCCGCAGTCCGAGTACGACGGTCCCGCGACGAACACGACCGTGGGAGGCAACTGACGATGGCACACGCACACGACACCACGACCGACACGGATGTCGACGCCGAGACCGAACCGCGGACGAAGCTCGCGTTCGTCGACCGATACCCCCACGCGGCCCGGATGGCGCGGCTCTCGCTGGGCGTCTCGTTCACCGCGCTGACCATCGGCGCCGTGTTCGGCATCGTCCAGGCGCTCCACCGGACCGACGTGTTCAGAGGGCTGATCAGCTCGGTCGACTACTACTCCGTCCTGACCGGCCACGGCGTGTTGCTCGCGCTGTTCTTCACCATCTTCTTCCTCACCGGACTGTTCTCCTGGGGAACCGCCCGGAGCCTCGGGATGGACCTCCAGTACCCACGACTCTCACTGCTGTGGTTTACGATGATGCTCGGCGGCGCCATCATGACGACTGTGGCCATACTCGGCGGGCTCGTCGGCGGTATCCCGTTCGAGGCGGACGTGCTGTACACGTTCTACGCGCCGCTCGAGGCCCACCCGCTGTTCTACGCAGGGCTAGCGATCTGGCTCGTCGGAACGTGGCTCGCCGGCGCCGACTGGATTCTCGCGTACCGCGCCTGGCGGGACGACCACCCCGACGAGCGCACGCCGCTGCAGGCGTTCATGGTGCTGACCACGACGCTGATGTGGTACATCGCCACCGTCGGCGTCGCCGTCGAGGTCCTCGTGTTCCTGCTGCCGCTGTCGCTGGGCCTGATCGACAGCGTCGACCCGCTGCTGACCCGGACGCTGTTCTGGTACTTCGGCCACCCCGTCGTGTACTTCTGGCTGATGCCGGCGTACTTCGCGTGGTACACCGTGCTCCCGAAACTCTCGGGTGGGCGCCTGTTCAGCGACCCGCTCGCCCGCATCGTGTTCGTCCTGTTTCTCCTGCTGTCGACGCCGGTCGGCTTCCACCACCAGTACGCCGACCCCGGCATCCCCGAGGGGTTCAAGTTCATCGCGATGTCGAACACGATGTTCCTGCTGTTGCCGAGCTTCCTCACCGCCTTCACCGTCGTCGCCTCCATCGAGTACGGCGCTCGGCGACGCGGGGGCAAGGGCCTGGTGGGGTGGATGAAGGCGCTGCCGTGGGCCAACCCCGCCTTCGCCGGGTGTGCGCTGGCCGGGATGATGTTCGCCGCGGGCGGGTTCTCCGGCATCGTCAACGCGGGGATGAACATCAACTCGCTGATCCACAACACCCTGTGGGTACCCGGCCACTTCCACCTCACCGTCGGCACCGCCAGCGCCCTGACGATGATGGCGATCAGCTACTGGCTGTACCCCCAGATCACGGGCAAGCGCCTCCAATTCTACGGGCTGGCGCAGATTCAGCCGTACGTCTGGTTCATCGGCATGGTGCTGATGTCCAACGCGATGCACCGGGCTGGGCTCGCGGGCGTCCCCCGGCGGACCGCCGAGCCCCAGTACCAGGGGTTCGACTTCGCACCGGTCATCGGGGGCATGGGCGAGATGCGCCTGCAGATCGCCCTGGGCGGGAGCCTCCTCACGCTCGGTGCGCTGCTGTTCGCCACCGTGATGGTCGGGACGTACGTGGCCGAGCGCGGGGTCGGTCGCCTGCGCGTCAGCAGCCACCTCCCCGACCCCATCTCGGGGCCGGAGGACGCACCGAGGGTGCTGGACAACCTCAAACTGTGGGTAGCGATCGCCGTCGTGCTCGTGCTGATCGCCTACTCGTTCCCGCTGTACTCGATGGTCGCCGACGGTGCACTGAACCCTGGTGCCTCGCCGGTGACCCCCTGACACCGGGCTACGGCGAGGAGAGGAACTCGGCGACGACCTCGGCCTCGGCTCGACGCAGTCGGTACGAGACCGTCGACCGGGGGCAGTCGAGGCGGTCTGCGATGTCGTCGAGCGTCGTCTCGCGGGGGGTCTCGTAGTAGCCCTCGTCGAACGCGATCTTGAGGACGCGGCGCTGTTCCGAGCGGAGCGACCGGGACTCGAACGGCGTCATCGGCGACGACGTGACCTGCTTGAGGTGCTCGAACTGGAAGGTCAGCCCGTCGCGCAGCGTGGCGGCGAGGGTGTCGTACAGCATCCCGACCTTCGTCTCGTCCTGCATCAGAATCCGCCAGCGCTCGGCGTTGCCCTCTCTGGTGACGACGAACAGAAGTCCGCCCTCGACGTAGCGGTTCGTGATCGTCGGCACGGAGTCACAACGGGCGATGTCGTCGAAGTAGGTGAATACCACCCGACTGCTGTGTGTTTCTTCGAGAACGTCGCTGTACTTCTCCAGCGAGCAGTTTCGTTCGCTGACCGACAGTCCGGTGTACGAGTCGTCGGTGAGGATCGACGTCGCGCGATCGACAGCGTCGCCGAGACCGGTCACCCGGTCCAGACGCCAGGCGCACCCCTCCGTCAGCGCACACAGCAGCGCCGAGGACTGCGCCTCGGTCGAGTCGGCCAACAGGTCGATCAGTGGGTCTTCGCCCTCGTCGTACGTGATCGTGAAGACGAACTCCCGCATTCGTCCGGATGTTCGGCCGGTGCTGCCCAGTCAGTTTCGGTTCTCCCGCGACTGTTGTCGAGCGACAACGAAACGGTAAGGGGGGCCTGCGACGTACGGGGCGACATGAGCAACGCCTCCGCCGACGAATCCTTCCCGTGGTACCTGAAGGCCGTGATCGTCGCCGCAATCGTGATCGTGGCCGCGATCCTCGCGATCGACGTGCTCACGCTGCTGGGTGCGCTGTAGCTCGCCGCGCTACCGACGGGGTCGGGCGTCGATCGCCGACCGCCGCCGGTACGGCACCGGTTCGTCTCAGAGCCCGGCGATCGGCAGCCGTCTCAGTTCTCCTCGTCGTCCGGTGCCGCCACCGTCAACACTGGGAGGTCCGAGAGCCGGACGACCTTTTCCGTGACGCTGCCCAGCAGGTAGCGGTCGAGGCCGGTCCGGCCGTGCGTTCCCATCACGATCAGGTCCGCGTCATGCTCTCCAGCGTAGTCGAGTACGACGCGGTGAACCGTCCCCGTCTGGACGGCGGTTTCGGCGACGAGACCGTGCTCCTCGACGGTCGCCGCCGCGTCGTCGGTGACCGTCTCACCCTCCGATCTGAGCGCCTGGAGCAGCCCGTCGCCGCCCAGTTCGCTTCCCTGGGCCGGGTTGACGACGAACAGGGAGTGAATTACCGCGTCGTAGGTGGTCGCCAGTTCGATGGCGTGCTCCAGGGCGACGCGGGCGCCGGCGCTGCCGTCGGTCGGGACCAGGATGGTATCGTACATGGTTCGTTCGGAGGTACGCCCGGAGAGGGTTTGAATCCGCGCGGAGATTCCCGGAGTCTTGGAATCGAACCGGGTGACAGCGCTGCGACCGACCGGCCAGAACGACCGTCAGGCACTCGCGTCCGGGGCCGTCTCGTCGCCGATCGCCCGGGCGACCGCGAGCAGGTAGCCCAGCCCGCGCTGCACGTCTGGGTCGCGGGTGGCGCGCAGCAGGCCGAGCGCCCCGACGCGTTCGGGTGCGGCCTCGTCCGCGGCGCCGAGACTCGACAGCACCGTCTGCAGACCGTCGCGAGTGTCGTCGTCGGCGGCCGTCTGTGCGACCTCGCCGAGCGCGGCGCCGGTCCCGGCCAGCGAGGTGACCATCTCGTCGTCGAGCGCGGCGCTGCCAAGTGACGCCACCTGCCCCAGTTCGGCGAGGTCGTCCAGCGTGCCCGATCGCTGGAGGTCCAGCACCGTCTCCAGGGCCGCCTGCAGTTCGTCGCCATTCTCACCGACCGTCGTCGCGAGCGCGACCGTCTCGTCGGTCGCCAGGCCGTCGGCGGACTCGGCAAGCGTCGACCCCGTGTCGGCGAGCTCACGGACCATCTCGTCGGTCAACGCACCCTCACCGAGCGAGAGCACGTCCAGGAGCTCGTTGACCGCGTCGAGGCGTTCGACGAAGTCGGCGACTGCCTCGGGGTTCTGGGCGATGGCCGCCTCGAGGTCGGCGCGCTCGGCGGTCCCGTCGCTCGACATGGTCAGAGCAACCCCCGTGCGGTGAGCCAGTACGACTCGTTGTACGCGAGCTTCGACCAGTGGAGTTTCTCCGAGGGCGTCGCCGGTGACGGCGGCGTCTCGTAGTCGAACTCGACGAACGACGCCGCGTCCATCCCCGTCTCGATGAAACACAGCGTCTTCCCGTCGTAGGTCGCGGTCGCCGGTCGCCCGCGGACCTCGCTGGCGATGCGCTGGCCGACGACGCCGGCCTGGTAGTGTGCGACGCTGCCCGCCTTGGGGACGCCGGTGGCCGCGGTGTCGCCCAGGGCGTACACGTCCTCGGCGGCCGCGGCCTCCAGCGTGTGCTTGTCGACATCCACCCAGCCGTCGTCACCGAGTCCCGCCTCTGCGATCAGGTCAACGCCGGCGTGGGGCGGAATCGTCACGAGGAGATCGTAGTCCAGTTCCGCCCCCTCCATCGACGTTACCGTCTCCGCCTCGGGGTCGACCGACTCGGCGTTGAAGAACGTCTCCACCTGGATGTCCCGCTCGTCCATGATCGGCCTGGCCCACTCGGCGATGTGGGGGTTGCCGTGGACGCGCTGGATCGGGTAGGTGTAGGTCACGTCGATGTCCTCGCGGAGCCCGCGCTCGCGCAGCCAGTCGTCCGCCATGAACACGAACTCCAGCGGCGCCGCCGGGCACATGTGGGGCGTCCCGACGACGCTCAACACGAGGTGGCCCTCGGTGAACGACAGCAGTTCCTCGCGGAGCGCGGTGGCGCCGGATTCGCTGTAGTAGTCGTGCCCGCCCGCCGCGAGACCCGGGACCCGATCCCGGTCGAGGGTCGACCCGGTCGCCAGGACGAGGTGGTCGTACTCTATCGGTGGGCCGCCGCCACGGAACTGCAGTCGCTTGGCCTCGGTGTCGAGATCGGTCACGCGGTCGATCCGAAGGTCGACGGCGTCGTCGACGACCTCCGTCAGGGGGCGGCGACCGTCCGCCGGTTCGCGCTGTCCGAACGCCACGTACAGCCAGACCGGTTTGTAAACGTGGTCCGGATCGTCGTTGATCAGCGTCACCCGGACCTCGCCGGCGTCGATCTCCGATCCGAGTCGGTCGGCGAGGTCGTTCGCCAGGACCGTGCCGCCGGTGCCACCACCGACGACGACGACGTGTTCTGTCATGCTTTCTCCACGTAGAACTCGTAGTGACCATCGGGCTCCTCGACGGCGAGCAGTTCGTTGCCTGCCTCCTCGGACCACTCGGGGACGTCCGTGAGCGACTGGTCGTTGTCGCTCAGCAGGCGGACGATGTCGCCCGACTCGGCGCCCCGAATCTCGCCGATGAGGTCCATCAGCGGCCCGGGGCAGGCGGCGCCTCTCGCGTCGACGGTTCGGTCTGGATCGATGTCTGTCATGGGTGTCTCACAGGCGACACTACGAGCTACCCGGTATTAGTATTGTGGTGTGATTCCAATATAGTGAAAAAAGGGGTCGTGCCGACGACGTAGACCGGTCTGCCGGAGACGGTCGTCTCGACGACGCTTTGGCTCAGTTCTGCTTCGACTCGGCGGCCCACGCGTCGGGGAGTCGCGTGTAGACGAGTGCGTTGCCGACGAGCGCCTCTACTGGGAGGTACTCGTCGGGCATGTGGAGGGTGTCGGTCCCGAGGGCGAACTCGACGGTCGAGACGCCGGCGTTGCGGAGCGTCTTGGCGTCGCCGCCGCCCGTCGCACTCCGCCGGTGGACGCGCTCGCCGGTGACGTCGGCGGCCGTCGTGGCGACGGCCTCGACGAGCGGACTGTCGGGGGGCTCCGCCGTGCCCACGCTCCAAGAGACGTCGGCGACCGTGATCCCCTCGCAGTCGGCGACGCAGGCGCGGATCGCCGAGAGCAGCTCCGGCGTCTCGACACGGGCCGTCAGTCGCACGTCGATCTCGGCGCGGGCGGCCCCGGGCACGCTGTTGATGGCATCACCGCCCTCAAGGACGCCGAGATTGATCGAGGGGTAGTGGAACAGGTCCCGAGCGGCCTCGGCACCCATCAGCGGGGCGTAGTAGTCGATCGACTCCTCGACGATGGGGGCGACCTCGGCGGAGAGATCGAGACGGCGAGACCCGAACTGCTCGCGCAGCTGCTCGACGGCGCCGTACAGTCGGTCGATGGCGTTGACGCCGAGCATCGGGCGCGAGCCGTGGGCACCCTCGCCGTCGGCCTCGAGGGTCAGCCAGATGCTCCCTCGATCGGCGACGGTGACCGAGTGGCGCCCCTCCTCGCAGGTCGGTTCGCCGATCACGCAGGCGTCCGCATCGAGCCGATCCGAGGAGAGCAAGGCGGGCAGACCGGCGTCGCCCCCGACCTCCTCGTCGCTCACGAAGGCGAACAGGAGATCGATCGGGGGTTCCGTGTCCGTCTCTGCGAACGCGCGGAGCGCGAACAGCATCGACGCCACGGCCCCCTTCATGTCGGTCGCACCGCGGCCGTAGAGCCGGCCGCCGACGCGTTCGCCGAGCGGGTCGTGGGTCCACTCGTCGGCGTCGAACGGCACCGTGTCGAGGTGGCCGTTGAACAGCAGCGTGCGGTCGGCCGAGCCGGGGACGCGCACGAGGAGGTTCGGCTTCGCGGGGTCGACGGCGTAGCGCTCGACCTCGACGGGAAGCGGGTCCAGACGCTCTTCGATGTCGGCGACGATGTCGCGGGTGTCGCCGGGCGGGTTCGACGTGTCTATCGCGAGGAGGTCCAGCGCCGCCGAGACCAGCTCCTCGCGGTGGGCTCGAACGTACTCGGTGGGTGCAGCGTCGGTCATGTGTCCTCGAGTTTGCCCGCGAGCACCTTCGCGGCCGTGAGCACCGGGTCCCAGACCGGACTGAACGGCGGCGCGTACGCCAGGTCGGTGTCCCGCAGTTCGTCCACCGTCGCCCCCATCGTGAGCGCCGTCGCGACCGTGTCGATTCGCTTCGCTCCCTCCGCTCCGACGATCGACCCGCCGAGCAGCCGCCCCGAGCCTCGGTCGGCCACCAGCGTGACCGTGAGTTCGGAGCCGCCCGGATAGTAGTGGGCCCGCGAGGACGCCGAGATCGAGACCGAGACTGGATCGAAGCCCGCCTCTCGGGCGCGATCCTCGTCGAGGAGTCCGGTTCGGGCCGCCCCGAGATCGAACGCCTTGACGATCGCCGTCCCGGCGATCGCGCCGACTGGCTCCGGATCGCCGGCGACGGTCTGGCCGATCGCACGCCCCGCCCGGTTGGCCGTCAGCGCGAGCGGGACGTGATCCGGCTCGCCGGTCACGACGTGGCGGGCCTCGGCGTCGTCCCCCGCCGCGTAGACGTTCTCGTAGTTCGTCCGCCCGTACTCGTCGGTCGCGATGGCACCGGTCTCGCCCAGTTCCACGCCGGCGTCGGCGGCCAGATCGACGTTCGGCGTGACCCCGACCCCGACGACGGCGACGTCAGCGGGACGGGACTCGTCGTCGAGGACGACGCGGTCGACGCGGTCGTCGCCGGCGAACCCCGAGACGGTGGTGTCGAGGTGCAGGTCGACGCCCTGCTCTCGCAGCTGGTCTTCGACGACCGACGCCACCGTCTCGCCGAACGGCTGGAGCACGTGGGGTAGCATCTCGTAGAGGTGGACGTCGGCTCCGCGGGCCGACAGCGCCTCGGCCATCTCGACGCCGACGTACCCCCCGCCCACGACCGCCGCCGAGTCTGGCGAGTGCTCGCCGACGTAGTCGTCGATGGCGGCGGCCTCGTCCATGTCGTGGATGGTGAACACGCCGTCGAGGTCGAGCCCGTCGAACGGCGGTTCGATCGCCGTCGCCCCGGTCGCTATCAGGAGGTGGTCGTAGGGCTGTTCGAACCGCTCGCCGTCGCCCTCGACCGTGACGCTCTCGGCCTCGGGGTCGATTTCGATCACCTCGTGGCCGGTTCGGAGGTCGACGTCACGCCCCTGGCGGAACTCCTCGGGGGTCATCGCCACCAGGTCGTCCAAGTCTGCGACCTCGCCCTTGACGTAGTACGGCATGCCACAGGCTGCGTAGGACACCCACGAGCCCCTCTCGAAGACGATCACGTCCAGCTCCGGGTTCACCCGTTTGGCCTTGCTCGCGGCGCTCATCCCCGCCGCGTCTCCACCGACGACCACGAACGTGTCGGTCATGTCTCGTGGTTGGGGTGGCACCCGCAAAAGTATTTCGCGAAATCCACAATACCGAGAACTGGCACGGCTGGACAGCAGGCGGGACGCCGACCGCCTCTCCGCTTGGCACCCCCGCCGACCGAACGTCCACCCCGAGCGAAGCGGTCGTTTCCGGCCGTCCGCGTCCCCAAGAACCTTCGCGTCGTAGTCCCACTTCTACGTACGAATGGTGCTCCCCATCGACCCGACACAGATCGACCCGGACGACATCGGCGAAGAACGGACGACGCTGGACATGGACCACGAGGCGGCGATCGAACACGTCCGCGACGTGTTCACCGACGCCGGCTTCGGCGTCCCCGTCGAGTTCTCGCCCTCGGAGATGCTCAACGAGAAGGTCGATGCCGGCCGCGACCCCTACTACGTGCTCGGTGCCTGCAACCCCGAGGTCGCCGACCGTGCGCTCGACGCGACCGACAACGAACTCGGAGCGCTCATGGCCTGCAACGTCGTCATCTGGGAAGAAGAGCCCGGCACGCAGGTCGTTTACCACGTCTCCATCATGCGAATCGCACGACTGATCGGGATGGCGCCCGACGACGAGGAGATGGCCGACATCGTCGCCGACACCGGCGAACTCGTCGACGAGGCGTTCGCGAACCTCTAGCCGATCGCACGGCGGTGCCGACCAGCTTTCTCCAACCCACCGCACGTCCGGTGGCTCCCCCGGAAAATTGGGTATAGCGAAATAGAGTTTACGAGTCGTGCAGACGCCAGCAGCGCCGTTCGGAGGCTTGGCCGCTATCCTCTCTAATCTTCCCAGAACGGGCTTGAGGACCCCGGACCGACCACTTCGCATCGGAGCGAGGTACCCCCAGACAGGTCGGAGAATCGCCGGGCGAGCGAAGTGTCGGGCTCCCGGGGTCTGTCCGCTGCTCGCTGTGGTCGCCCCCACAGTCGCGGATCGCCACACTGCGCACACCCGTCACGAAGTTCCGAGGCTCGGACGACGACGATCCGCCGTTCACGGGGTCGAGAGACCAGTTGCACCGGCAGCTCATCACTATCGACAGTTCCGAGGTCCCGAACGATGCCGTGAGCACTGGTGATCGACGCCGGCAGGAGACCCACGATCGAGGCGCGGTTTGCTTTCGTCACACCCCGAGCGCCGACCGAGGGGGGGGTAGCCTGGCCACGAGGAGTTGACCGCCGGCAGGCCAGTCTGGACTCACGCAAGTTCGCACCCACCACGAGGGAGCGTCCAGAGTCCGAGAATATTTTATCCTCGTATCTAGGTCGTTTGCGGAGATTTGTGGAGGTAGATACAAGGATATAAAACCAAATCCGCCGAAATATGGGATGCGATACTGCGGATAAAGACCCTTATTCTGGGTGATGCCAGTACATTGAATAGCGGGGCGGTCGAGGCGACACACATGCCACCGGAGGCGAGCAACGACCCGGACACCTCGCGCGCGGTCGTCCAGACGTACGTCCCCGAGTACCAGAAGGCAGAGTGGCGCCACCACGCCGACCAGCTGGACATGAGCCAGAGCGAGTTCGTGCGGACGATGGTCCAGGCGGGGCGGCGCGGGTTCGGCGGCGACGAGAGCGAGGCCGCGGAGACCGGTTCCGAGGCCGCTGACCCTGGGGGTCAGGACCTCGAAACGGTGATCCTCGACGCCCTGTCCGGTGCCGCCGCGCTGGACTGGGACGAACTGCTCGAGCGTGTGACCGCAGACGTCGAACGGCGCCTGGAAGACGCCCTGGAGTCGCTCCAGGCCGACAACCGAGTTCGGTACAGCGGTCCGGAGGGCGGCTACACCCTGGTGGACGAGTCATGAGCACGAGCGAGAGGGAACCGGGTGACGACCCCGACGATCCAGTCGAGCGGTTCCTCACGGACATCGTCTACCACGGCAAGTCCGAGCGGACCAGAGACGCCTACGAACGGGCGCTCAGACGTTTCGAAGCGTTCGTCGACGACGGGGACGGGCCAGACCTGGCGGCGGCCACCCAGCGGGACTGCATGGCGTGGGTCCACCGCCTGCGCGGCGACGTCGCCGAGAGCACGGTGGCGAGTTACGCTTCGTACCTCCACCGCTTTTACTCGTACATGGTCCAGATCGGCGCCTTCGACACGAATCCGATGACCATCGTCACCGAGGAGATGGACGAGTCCATCGACACCGATCCGGACCGCCGAGAGCTGTCGGTGCCGGAGATGCGGGAGTTCGTCGCCGGGACAACCCACCCCCTCGATCGTGCGGTGGTGACGATACTGTTGAAGACCGGCATGCGCGTCGGCGAACTGTGCAATCTCGATGTCCGGGACCTCCACCTCTCGGACCCACCCGTGGACCTGCCCGCGGCGCCCCGCCCCGCCCTCGAAGGGACCGCCGATGCGCTGTACGTCAGCGACGATCCACGCAGGGGCGCCGTCGTCAACGGCGAGGAGCGGACGGCGTCGAACAAGCGCGAGCGAGCCACGGTCGTCCCGGTCGACGAGGAACTCGCCGGAGTGCTCGGCCGCTACCTGGCGATTCGGCCCGATCCCGTCTCGCCGGCAGCGCCGCTGTTCGTCCGGACGACCGGTGCCTGGGGGCGGCGACTGACGACCGACAGGGCCTACGACATCGTCACCGACCGCGCCGCCGAGGTGGGCTGGCACGAGCCCGGGGGCGGCCCCGAGCGAAACGTCACTCCCCACTACTTTCGGCACTTCTTCACCACGCACCTCCGGGACAGAACCGGGGACCGCGGCGTGGTGAAGTACCTCCGCGGTGACGTCGCCAGCGACGTCATCGACACGTACACCCACAACTGGGGTGATCAGGTCCGGTCGACCTACGAGCGACACATCTACTCGCTGTTGTGAGCCGCAGATTTCCCCGGTGCTGAGTGAGCAGTGGGGAACCACTCCGTGGAAATGACCGTAAATCTATACTTAACAGTGGTGCGCCTCGAACTCATGAATTATATATCGCTATATCGAAACTGTGGCATCACGGACGGAGGAACTGTGCCGGATTCGGGCGTCGGCGAAAGAGATCACGGGGCTTCGGACGCGTCGATGGTCACCGCCGTATGGCGATGCGGCTGGCTCCGGGTTCTGTGGCCGTCCGTCTCAAGCACTCGGGGCGAGTGTGGCGAACTTTGCGTTCGTAAGTATTGGCCCCCCTCAGCTGACGCATCGAAAGGGAAACTGCACTCAATGAGGAGCCCCTACGTACTGGTAATGAGCGAGCGAACCAGCCAGATAGACATCCAGGGGATGAGCTGCGCGAACTGTTCGCAGACCATCGCCGACGCGGTCACCGCACTCGACGGTGTCTCGGGGGCGAACGTCAACTACGCCACCGACGAGGGGTCGGTGACCTACGACCCGGAGACGGTCTCGCTCGGCGAGATATTCGACACCATCGGGGAGGCGGGCTACTCGCCGGTGACGGACTCGGTGACGCTCGGGATCACCGACATGTCGTGTGCGAACTGCTCGGAGACGATCGAGGACGCTCTCGCGGAGACGCCGGGCGTCGTCGAGGCGGACGCCAACTACGCGACCGACGAGGCGCAGGTGCGGTTCAACCCTGCCGAGGCGAGCATCGCGGACCTCTACGACGTCATCGAAGATGCGGGCTACGCGCCCGTCCGAGAGGACGAGGAGAGCGACGACGGATCGGGCGGCGACGCCCGCGAGGCCGCCCGCCAAGGTGAGATTCGGCGACAACGCCGGTTGACGCTGTTCGGCGCCGCGCTGTCGCTGCCGCTGTTGGTGTTCATGGCCGACCACCTGCTGAACCTCGGCCTCGTCGGCGAGGACCTGTTCGGTGTCGATTCGGGATGGGTCGCGTTCGCGCTGGCGACGCCGGTCCAGCTGGTTCTGGGCCGACCGTTCTACGAGAACTCCTACAAGGCGCTGGTCACGAACGGCCGCGCCAACATGGACGTGCTGATCGCCCTGGGCTCGTCCACCGCCTACGTCTACTCCGTGGTGGTCCTGCTCGGAGCGATCGCCGGCGGTCTGTACTTCGACACGGCCGCGTTCATCCTCGTGTTCATCACGCTGGGCAACTACCTCGAGGCGCGCTCGAAGGGCCAAGCCGGCGAGGCACTGCGGAAACTCCTCGAGATGGAGGCCGACACCGCCACCGTCGTCGACGAGGACGGTGACGAAGAGGAGGTCCCGCTGGAGGATGTCGCGGTCGGCGATCGGATGAAGGTCCGTCCGGGTGAGCAGATTCCGACCGACGGCGTCGTCGTCGACGGCCAGTCGGCGGTCGACGAGTCGATGGTGACCGGCGAGTCGGTCCCCGTCGAGAAGCGCGAGGGCGACGAGGTGGTCGGCTCGACGATCAACGAGAACGGCGTGCTCGTCGTCGAGGCGACGAAGGTCGGCTCGGACACGGCGCTCCAGCAGATCGTCCAGACCGTGAAGGAGGCCCAGTCCCGCCAGCCCGACATCCAGAACCTGGCCGACCGCATCTCCGCGTACTTCGTCCCCGCGGTCATCGCGAACGCCGTCCTCTGGGGGGTCGTCTGGTACCTGTTCCCCGAGGCGCTGGCGGGGTTCGTCGACGCGCTCCCGCTGTGGGGGCTCGTCGCGGGCGGCCCGGTTGCCGCCGGCGGCGTCTCCGTGTTCGAGTTCGCGGTCATCGTCTTTGCATCGGCCGTGCTCATCGCCTGCCCCTGCGCGCTGGGACTTGCGACGCCGGCGGCGACGATGGTCGGGACGACGCTGGGCGCCCAGAACGGCGTCCTGTTCAAGGGTGGCGACGTCCTCGAGCGGGCGAAGGACGTCGACACCGTCGTCTTCGACAAGACCGGGACGCTCACGAGAGGCGAGATGGAGCTGACCGACGTGGTCGCGTTCGGTGCGGACGGCCAGTCCGTCGCGGACGGCGGCGACCCCGCTCCCGACGGTGGCCAGCTGACCGGCGCCGAACGACTCGCCGAGGACGACGTGTTGCGCCTCGCGGCCAGCGCGGAGAGCGGGAGCGAACACCCGCTCGCCCGTGCCATCGTCGAGGGCGCCGAGGCTCGCGGCGTCGACGTGACCGGCCCCGATGAGTTCGAGAACGTCCCGGGCCACGGCGTCAGAGCGACCGTGGAGGGTGGGGCGGTCCTACGGACCGCCGAAAAGTCAAGCGGCGACGGCACGGAGCCGAGAGAGAGCGAGATTCTGGTCGGCAACCGGAAGCTGCTCCGGGACAACGGAGTCGACCCCACCCCGGCCGAGGAGACGATGGAACGCCTCGAACGGGAGGGGAAGACGGCGATGCTGGTTGCGGTGCGCGATGCGAGCGACGATGTGCCGGGAGCGGGCAGATTGGTGGGCGTGGTCGCCAACGCCGACACGGTCAAGAACAGCGCGAAGGACGCCGTGAGCCAGCTACAGGAGCGGGGCATCGACGTGATGATGATCACCGGCGACAACGAGCGGACAGCCCGCGCCGTCGCCGAGCAGGTCGGCATCGACCCCGAGAACGTCCGCGCGGAGGTGCTCCCCGACGAGAAGTCCGACGCCGTGGAGGCAATCCAGGCGGACGGCCGGAAGGCGATGATGGTCGGCGACGGCGTCAACGACGCCCCGGCGCTCGCGGTGGCGTACGTCGGCACGGCCCTCGGGTCGGGCACAGACGTCGCCATCGAGGCCGCAGACGTCACCCTCATGCGCGACGACCCGGTCGACGTCGTGAAGGCCATCCGCATCTCCGAGGCGACGCTGTCGAAGATCAAGCAGAACCTCGTGTGGGCGCTGGGGTACAACACGGCGATGATCCCGCTGGCCTCGCTGGGGCTGCTCCAGCCCGTGCTCGCCGCGGGGGCGATGGCGTTCTCCAGCGTCTCGGTGCTGTCGAACAGTTTGCTGTTCCGCCGGTACACGCCCGAGGAGGATTACCGGCTCCTCGGACGGCTGCGGTGAGCGAAGACCGCGCGTGCCTCGAATCGGGAGGCTGCTTCGGTGCGCTGGCCCGACCACGACCGCGACCCGGGGTCGTTCTCGGGTCACGATAACGGACGGGGACTGTTTTCCGTCGCGCCGTCCGACTCACAGGCATGGGAGAGGTCTCGGTCAGCCGAACCTTCGATGCGACGCCGGCGGACCTCCGAAGGGCGATGGACGACATCGAGGCGTTCATGCAGGGCGCACAGTTCGACGAGGTCAGCTACGACGGTGACACCCTCGTCATCGACAACTCGGTCGGGCTGTTCGACATCGAGCTGGTGCTCGACGTCGTCGACGCCGACGGTGCGGCGCTGGCCTACGAGCAACGAGAGGGCGTCTTCGAGTCGATGGACACCGAGTACAGCGTCGAGAGCGACGACGGGGGGACGACCGTCACCGCCCGGACCGAGTTCACGACGACCGAGCTCGCGGTGGTCGGGACGGTGCTGGACGAGACGGTCGTGCATCGACAGCGCCGCAAGGAGCTGACCGCACAGTTCGACTGGCTGGCCGACCGCGTCGAGTGAGCGCGGCGGCGACGGCGGCGGTTAGAGCTTCCAGATCACCGTGACCGTCGCGTCCTCGGTTTCGACGGTCTCGTAAGCGTACCCCCGGTCGTCGAGCTTGGGGTAGAGGTGCTGGGGCGCGCGGTCGTTGTCTTGGAGCAGCACCACGTCGTCGTCCAGTTCGGCCAGTGTCTCTAGCGTGCTCGCGAGGGGTTTCGGTGGCCCGAGCGAGCGGACGTCCAGTCGCTCGACGGGAGCGTCGGTCGGCGCGTCCGTCTCCGCCAGCACGCGGGTGGCGTTCGATCCCATGTGCGACCGTTCGCCCCGGATCGCCCCCCGGTTGTCCCGAACATGTTCGACCACACTTATCTCCCGTCGGGACGAACACGTACATGTACGGCCATGCCACGCGCAGAACTCCACCTCACCGTCCCGGACGAGGTCTGGATCGGCGAACTGTCGCGACGGTACCCCGAGGCGCTGTTCAGCGTGCTGTCCGCCCTGCCGGATCGCGGGTCGGGTGTCGGGCTCGTGGAGATCACGTCCGAACACCTCCCGGAGCTGCTCGAAGACGTCCGCGGCTACGAGTCGGTCACCGACCTCAACGTGCTGGGCCACCACGGGGAGATGGCACTGCTCCAGTTCGAGACCACCTCGCCGCTGTTGCTGAACGCGGTCCGGGACTCGGGGATTCCGCTGGAGATGCCGTTCGATCTGGTCGACGGCGAGGCGACCTGGGAGATAACGGCGCCCCAGGACGCGCTGTCGACGCTCGGGCGACAACTCGAGGAGTTCGGCATCCCCTTCCACGTCGAGCGGATCGAACAGACCGTCCAGCCCGACCAACTGCTCACCGACAACCAGCGAGAGCTGATCACGACCGCCGTCGAGTTGGGGTACTACGACACGCCGCGGGAGTGTTCGCTGACGGAACTGGCCGACGAGATGGGGCTGGCCAAGTCCACCTGTAGCGAGACGCTGCACCGCGCCGAGGAGCGGGTCGTCAAGGAGTTCCTCGACGGAGAGGACGCCCTCGTCCGTGCGACGGCCTGACGGTCACTCCTCCCGGAGACTGGGGTGGGTCGGCTGGTCGCTCGGGTGTGGCTCCGCGAACGCCGATCGCATCCGCTCGCGAGCGGTCTCCTCCCGGGCGGTTCGTTCGGCTTCGTCGATCTCCGCACAGCCCGGCGGTACCGCTCGACCGCGGTCCGTGAAGTACCCGTCGGGCGCGGTCCAGTCGTGGTAGAAGGGACGATCGGCGTCCTCGAGCAGGCCGACGGCCACCTCGGCACCGTGGCCGGCAGCCACGATCGCCTGGTGTGGCTTCCCGGCGAGTCGTCCCGCCGCGTACAGCCCGTCGACGCCGGTTCGCCCGCGTTCGTCGGCGTCCACGAACGTCTTGCCGCGGTCGATCACGCCGACGCCTTCGACCGGATCGAGGTACCCTGTCTCGTTCTTCGTCGCGGCGACGACGGCGCGCGTGCGAATCCGTCGGTCGTCGTCCGTCTCGACGACGAACCCGGGCGCCGTCTCTCGAACCGCGGTCACGCGAGCGCCCACTCGGTCGGCACCCGCCTCTTCGGCCCCCGCCGCGACGAGCTCGAGCAGTCGCCGCGAGTTCACACCGGCCGGGAACCCCGGGTAGTTCTCGACGTGTGCGTTGCGCCTGAGGATCGAGGGGCCGGCGTCGATCACGAGCGTCGACAGGTCGTGGCGCGCGGTGAACGTCGCCGCGGAGAGCCCGGCGACGCCACCGCCGACGACCACCACCGATCGGTCGAACTCGGTCTGCTCGTCCATCGTCGCACTCGGCACAGCCGAGACGCAAACCGATTTCGGATCGCCGTGGCCACGTCAGTCCTCGCCGATCCGGACCCACTCCTCCAGCGTGAACCGGTCGTGGGCCTCGCTGTCGACCAGTTCCCACGCCGATTCGTCCCACTCGGGGTAGCGGGTGTCGCCCTCGTAGGTGCCGTGGACGCGACTGAGCACCATTCGGTCGACGTGTGGCTGGAACAGGTCGTAGATGGCGCCGCCGCCGAGGACGTGAGCGCGGTCGGCGCCCAGCGACCTCGCGACGTCGAGGGCCTCGGCGACGTCCGCGGCGTGGTGGGCCGTCGGGACGGTGAACGATCGCTCGGACCGGCTCATGACGATCTGTTCGCTCCCGGGCAGGTCGTCCAGCATCGACTCGAACGTCCGCCGGCCCAGCACGACCGGGTGGTCGGCGGTGCGCTCGCGGTACTGGCGCTTGTCGGCCGGAATCGACTCCCAGGGCAACTCGCCGTCGTCGCCGAGGACACCGTTCTCGGCGACCGCGGCGACGGAGATCAGTTCCATGTCCGGCGTTGTGCCCACGCCGGCTAATCCCTGACGACGGCGGTTACGGGTCCGCGCCGAGACGCACCAGGGAGAACCGCCCCGCGTCCGCGTCGGCGAGGCGGTCCCCGTCGGGAAGGCGGTACTCGCCGGGAGCCGTGCGGTCGACATCGGTCGACGGCTCGAAATCCCCCAGCGACCGCTCGGTCCAGGCGCCGTGGGAGACGGCTGCCGCGAACCCGTCGACCAGCGTCGGGACCCGGACGACGCCGGCGTCGGACTGGGGGTACCCCTCGGCGGCGACGGCGTACCGAAGCGGGACGTGCAGGTGGTGGGAACTCGTCGGCTGGCCGGTGAACGCACAGCGGTCGGCCGCGTCCGAGAGCGCGGCGTCGACCGCCTCGTCGTCGGAGAGCACCGCGGCGCTCGCCGGGCCGACGCCGGCGCCGCCGTGGTCCTCGACCCGCTCCTTCAGGGCGCCGGCGTCCGGGCAGGCCCGCGCGAGCAGGCAGGCCACCGCGAGGGCGTCGTCGGCGTCCCCCGTCACCGCGTACACCACCTCACGCTCGCGGCTGACCGGCGTGAAGCGGGCCCGGAGGGCGAAGGCGGTCCGCGGGCTCGCCTCGCGGGGGCCGTGGACGTCGACGCCGCCCGGACGGTGCTCGAACGCCTCGGTCAACGCGTCGACGTGGTCCTGCCCGTCCGTGCGCTCGTAGCGAACCGGGACGATCGACAGCGCGGCGTCGCCGCTCTCGTGGGCCAGCGTCGCCGCCAGCCCAGCCACGTCGTCCGGGCCGAACGCGTCCCGTCGAAACGCCGTCTCCGCCCAGCCGTCCGGCAACGAGAGGTCGGTCACACGACCGTCTGCTGGCGGCGGCGAGGTAGTCGTTGCGGTCGGCGTCGGAGATCGGTTGCCCAAAGCGGTTTGAGGGTTGCCATCGAATCGCATAGACCATGGGTACTTGCCCCCACTGCGATCGGTCGGTCACGGTGGTTGCGGAACTGATCCCCGCCGACGCCTACAGCGACGACAACCTCGACGTGCCCGACGAGGACGAGATATTCCTGGAGGGCGGCGGCCGGATGTACCAGTTCGTCTGTCCGGAGTGTGACGCCATTCTGGGCGCTGGCACGGAGAAGTGGGCTCGCTGAGCGAGTGCCCGGAACGTCAGGTCGCCTCTTCGCCGACCTGCTCTCGGCGATCCCCGTACCGCTGCCGGCAGTCCTCGCCGCAGAAGTGTCGCAGCTCGCCGTCGTATCTGGCCGATCGACTCGCACCCGTCAGCGCGGACCCGCACTCGGCACACTCCACGCCGAACCCCGACGCAGACACCTCCGGCGTCCAGTCGGTCTCGGACAGCAGGTCGACGTCGAGTTCCCGCACGGCGCTCAGGTCGATGCCGTCGGCGAGCGTCGCGCGGACAGACCCGCTGCGGAGGACGGCGTGGGCGACGACGGTCCCCTCGGCGGTGACGAACACATGTTCGACCTCGTCGAGCGCGTGCAGACCGCTTCGCACCGCGTCGATGGTGTCCGGGTCGGGGTGCAGTTCCACGAGCACGCGGACGCCGTCTACCAGTTTCGAACTGTCGACGTCGAGGGTGAACCGCTTGATCACGCCGGCGTCGACCAACCGCTCGACTCGGTCCGAGACCGCAGGCGGGGACAATCCGACGTGGTCGGCAATCTCGCTGTATGGCCGCCGCGCGTCGGCGACCAGGAGCTGGAGAATCTCCAGATCGATTTCGTCGAACTCTGGCATTGATCACGCCTTCGTAGGGCATCGGCAAAAGTCTTTGTCAGACGGGAGGAACGTCCGAGGACACCGATTCGGGCCGCCTCACCGGAACGAAACGTCCAATTTCGTAGCTCCTACCACGGATACAGAGTAAGCGGCGTCGCTACTCGCCGTCCCGCTCGTCGTCGTCGGTCTCCTCCTCGTCCGCCTCCAGGTCGTCGACGTGTCGAGTGCCGGGCATCTCCTCGGAGATGTCCGCGACCGTCTCCTCCTCGTCGAGTTCGATCGCCGCCTCGTCCTCCGCCATCCCCGTCGTCATCAGGACCTGGATGCCACGGCGCACCGACATGTCCGTCTCGTACACCTGATCGGCGGGCACCATCACGAGCTTCCCGCCGGTCGGGTTCGGACTGGACGGGAAGAAGACGTTGTAGACGGGCCCGCCGGCCAACCGCTCGGCTACGTCGGGCGACTCGGCGGTCACCAGCCCGAGCGAGTAGGCGCCCTCGCGGGGGTACTCCACGAGCACGACGCTTTTGAACTCGCTGGTCCGGTTCGACACCGACGAGGCGACCTGCCGGATGCTGGAGTAGATGGTCCGGACGACCGGGATGAAGTTCATCACCCGGCCGGCCCGTCCGAACATCCGCCGGCCGACGCTGTACTGGGCGACGAACCCGATCAGGATCACCAGGAGGATGGCGATGACGCCGACGGCGACCTGCGCGAGCAGGAAGTCTCCGGTGATGCGCTCGAAGCGCGTCTCCTGGACGACCGGCGCCAGCGCCCCCAGAATCCAGTTCGCGACCGTGTTGACGATGAACACCGTCAGCACGACCGGGGCGAGCAACGCCAGCCCGGCGAGAAAACTCGACTTCAGTCCGCGCTTGATTCGCATGGCCTCACGGTCGGCCGACGACAGCAAAAAAGGCGGGGACTACTCGCCGGTGACCGGCAGGGCGCTGCCCGTCCGTTCACCGCCGAACAGCGACTCGACGGCCCGCCCGGCCTCGGTCAGCTCCTCGTCGTTGCGCATCAGCACCGTCTCGCTGGGGAACAGCGGTTCGCCCAGTTCGAGGCCGTGCGCGCGGGCCGTCGACCCCGTCATCGTGAGGTACACCCCGAGGCCGGCCTCGGCGATGGCCGCCTCCTCCTCGCTGCCCTCTGCGGGGTAGCAGAACTCGACGCCCTCCATCGCGCGAGTGCCGAGCACGGCCTCCACCAGTCGCTCGTAGCGCGGCGAGATGCACAGCGACCCTTCGTAGTCGGCGACGAACTCCCGCGTCAGTTCCTCGCGAGGGCCCTCGCGGCGGGTCTCGTGGGTCCCAAGCAGCGTGTGGTACACCGTGTCTCCGAGCCCGGAGACGACGCGGACGTCGGTGTCGTGCGGGTCGATGCGGGCGTTCAGGTCCGCGATCCGGGCCAGCGGGTCCGGCTTGAGCTCGACCACCTCCTCAAGCACGAGGTCGGCGCTGTCGAACCCGAGCGCGAACGCGTGGGTCCGCAGCGCGCGGAACGGTTCCTCGCGGCCGACGAGACGAACCGCCACGTCGCCGACGGGGACGGTGAGGCTGTCGAACACGATGCGGCGCGGTTTGCCGTCGCGGTCGTCGCGCAACAGCGTGTACTCCGGGCGGTGCGGGTCCGAGAGGTCGCTGTAAGTCGCCATGCGGTCGTAGACGTGGTCGTCGGCGTCTGCCTCGCCCTTCGCGACGGCCTTCTCGAAGCGCAGCGTCGAGATCACGTCGTCGGCCAGCGCGGCGACGTCGACGGCGGCGTCGTCGGGCGCCGCGTCGGCCAGCCGTTCGAGAACCGCCTCCAACGGTCGGCCCTTCCGGGGGACCGCGAGGCTGACGGTGTCGGTCATTGACGAACGATTCCGCCCGAGAAAATTACGCGTTCCGGTTCCGCGCTACCCCTTGAACATCTCGCCGAGTTGGCTGCGCCACTCCTGAATCTCCTCGATCTCCTCCCGCAACTCGGTCAGTTCCGACTCCACGTCCGCGACGTCGTCGTCGGTGGTCGCCAGGTCCGCCGAGAGGTCGTCGACGCGGCTCTCCAGGTCTCCGGCACGCTCGTCCAGCTCGGTCTCGATGGTCTCGGCGCGGCCGTCGAGGTCGGCGAGGTCGCTCTCGATGCCGTCGGCGCGGTCCTGCAGCGTCGAGCGGGCGTCCTCGGCCTCCGTGGCGACGGTCTCGACGCGGTCGTCGGTCTCGCTGATGCGCCGGTCGTGCTCCGAGAGGGTCTCGTCGTGGGCGTCGACGGTCGACTCCACGGCGTCGAGGCTCTCGCCCTGATCGGCGAGGTCCGCCTCCAGGGCCGCGAGGTCGTCTTCAAGCGCCTCGACGTCGGCCCGGAACTCCTCGATCAGTTGTTGGCCGGTCCCCTCCTCGTCGAGGAACGCCTCCATGGCGTCGGCGTAGGCCGCGACCTCCTCGACGCGTCCCTGGAGGTGCTCGACCTTGGCCACGTCCGACCCCGCGGGCTGGAGGTCGAGCGCCTCGCGCAGTTCGCGGCGGTCGCTCTCGGAGACGTCGCCGCTCCGCAGTTCCTCGGCCAGCGCCGCCGCGAGACTCCCGCCGGCGGCCGGTGCAGCCGTGGCGTGGCCGTCCTTCGCAGCCTCGGCGGCGGTGTCGGTCGGCTCGTCTCCATCGGCGGCCTCGCCGGCGTCGTCTGCCGGGCCTTCGTCGGCGGGGGTGGACTCCGCCTCAGCGGCAGCCTCGGCCTCGCCGTCCGCCGTCGCGTCCGGTGTGTCCGCGGTTTCGGTCTCGGGTTCCTCGCTCTCGTCGCTCGCCTCGTCGGCCGCGTCGTCGGGGTCGGCGTCGCCGTCGGCGTCGACGCGCTCTCTGGCCCCCTCGAGGTCGAGTTCCACCTCCGCCTCCGCCTCGTCGTCGGCCTCGTCCTCGTCGCCGACGTCGAGGTCGATCGAGAGGTCGTCCGCTTCCGAGTCGGAGGCGGCGGCCTCTGCGACGTCGTCGTCGTCGGCCAGTCCCGGCAGGTCCTCGTCGCCGGAGATCATGTCCTTGACCGCGTCGCTGTCGTCGCTGCCCGCGATCTCGTCGATCGTCGTCTCGTTCAGCCCGCCCTCGCTGTCGGGGGCGGCCTCGTCCTCGGTGGAGACGCTGGCGATCTCGGGGCGGTCGAGGAACATCGTCGCCTCCTCGGGGTTGTCGATCCGAATGCCGTAGACGGTGACGACGCTCTCGCCGGGGTCGAGCGACCGCTGGTACTCGACGTGGTGGTCCTGGAAGGCGGTCCAGTTGTCGCTGTCGTAGTCGGGGTGGAAGCCGACGGCGTCCATCGGGAACTCCTCGGGAATCTCCTCAGCCAGACTGACCGAGACGACCTCGTCGCGGTCGGAGGTGATCTCGAAGCGGATCGCCGGGACGGGGAACTCCTCCGCCTCGAACCGCTTGCGGACCGTCACGCCGTCCGCGCTCGTTTCGACCTCCGTGTCCAAATCGACCTCGCTACTCATGGCCCTCCCTTTCCGGAGCACGACAATAAAAGAAACGGGCACGGAGCGGGTCGCTCACAGCGTCGTCGCGTCCCCAATCTCCAGGATTTCGAGGCGACGCGGGTGCTCGAACGAGCGGACGTGCTCGTGCAGCGCGGTCGGGTCCGCCGTCAGCCCCTTCCACATGTCCCAGTGGGTCGGCAACAGTCGCTCCAGACGCAGCTGTTCGGCCGCCGCGACGACCTCGGTCTCGTCGCTGTACCACTTCGTGCGGGTCGGTTCGCGGATCTGCTTGTCCGGGATGGTGCCGGCGCTGCCAAATGCCAGCGCGCCGAGGTCGACATCGTAGCGGTCACCGATCGACGCGAACTGCTCGTTCGGGCGGGCGTCGCCGCCGTGGAAGAACGTCCCCGCGTCGTGCTCGAACACGTAGCCCACCGGCTCCGCGGCGTCGGGGTCGTGGGCCCCCTCGACGTGGACCGTGAACTCGCCGATATCGATGGAGTCGCCGTCCGCGACGACGTGCAACTGATCGTCGTCGACGCCGTATCGGTCCGTCCAGCCCTCTTCGTCCACGACCTCGTGGCTCGCTTCGGGCGCGTGAAAGTCCGCGCCGGTCGTCGCCAGCAGCGGGCCCTGACTCGGTCCGTGGACGTGGTCGGTGTGCTCGTGGGTCGCCAGCACTGCGTCGGCCGCGGCGACGTCCGCGGGGTCGAACGGCACCGGGATCATCCGCACGGTCCGCGGCGGATCGCCGATGCCGAGGTACGGGTCCACGAACACCGTCGTCCCCCCGGTCCCCTTCAGCGCGAACCCGTTGCAGCCCAGGTACCAGAGTCGGACGCCCTCGGGATCGGCAGCCGCGATCTCGCGGGGCAGCCAGTCGCCCCAGTCGCTGTCGGTCATGTGCGGGGGTGGCACGGAGACCGGCAAAAGCCCGCCGGTTCCGCCCCGGTGGTCCGACAACGTATTTACGTGGTCGCCCGGACGGTGGTCCATGGACGGTCCCGCCACGGCCCCAGCGCAACTGGACGGGGCCTTGCTGTCACCGCTGTTGACGCTGCTGGTCGTCGCGGTGGTCGTCGGATCGCTGGCCGTCGTCTCGCGGCTCGCGGGTTACCGCGGCGGCGTCGCGGCGAAGCTGCGGAGTCGACTGGTCATGGGCGTCCCGTGGGGGACGCTCGTCTCCGTCGGCATCGTGCTCGCGGTGTACCTGTTCGTGCAGGGCGGGTGGAGCAACTGGTATCGGCCGGTCGTCACGCCGTTTCGCGCGTGGTCGTTCAGCTACCCCACCGGCATCGTCACGTCGGGGTTCGCCCACGGCGGCCCCGGCCACCTGATCGGGAACCTCGTCGGCACCGTCGTGCTGGCGCCGATCTGCGAGTACGCCTGGGGGCACTTCCCCCGCGAGCGCGGGTCGGGCTCGTTCTCCTCGTGGCGGACCAACCCCTGGGTCCGGGCGCTGGTGGTGTTCCCGGCGGCGACGGTCCTGTTGGGCCTCGCGACCGGCGTGTTCGCCGCCGGCCCGGTGATCGGGTTCTCCGGCGTCGTGTTCGCCTACGCCGGGTTCGCGCTGGTGACGCGACCGATCACCGCGCTTGTCGGTGCGCTCGGCGTCCAGTCGGCGATCGGTCTCGCGTACAACGCCCTCCGAAACCCCATCGTCACCGCAAATCCGAGCCCGAGTCCGCCGACGGCGCCGTGGTGGGCCGATATCGCGATTCAGGGCCACGCGATCGGCCTGCTGCTTGGCGTGGTCGCCGCGGCGGTCCTGCTGTACCGCCGCGACGAGACTCCCGACGCCGGCCGGGTGTGGCTCGCGGCGCTGCTGTTCGCCGTCGAGCAGAACCTCTGGGCGCTGTACTGGTACCTCGGCGAGGAGGAGTACGTCCTGTTCCGCGGCCCCGGGCTGGTCGCCATCGCGCTGCTGGCGCTGGTCGTGACCGTCGGCGTCGCCTCCTCGCTGCGCGAACGGTTCGATCAGCCGATCGGCTGGATCGGGACCGACACATTCTCCACGCGGACCGCGGGGTTCGTGATTCTGCTGCTCGTGTTGGCCCCGATTGCGGGGATGGGCGTCGGCGCCAACGCCTTCGCCGCGAGCCCCTCGGACCCCCCGTCGAACGCGACGGTCGTCGACGCGCGAGACTACGAGGTGTACTACGCCGAGGACGTCACCAACGAGATGGTGGCGATCGTCGACGTCGAGGCGTTCGGGCTGACCACGGACATCCGCTCCAGTGGGGTGATCGTCGCCAGCGAACGGCGCGGAATCTGGACCCAAGAGGTCTCGAAAGGCGAACTGGCGTTCCTGGGGACGACACGGGTCGTCGTCGGTGGCGTCGGCTGGCGCGAGGCGGTGCGGGTGCGCCGGGACGGGTGGTCGGCGGTCGGTGGTGGCGCCGCCTACAAGGTGTTCATCAAGGGCGACGGCGAGGCCGAACGGCTGAGTTACGTTTCCGAGTCGGCGACCGCCCAGCCCCGCATCGAGGGGTACAACGTCAGCGTCGTGCCGCTGACCGAGGGCGGGTTCGCGCTGGCGGTCACCGAGAACGGCTCGGTCGTCGACGACGCACGACTGCCCGCGGCCGGGGAGAACGTCACCCTCGCCGGGATCACCTTCGAGCGGGAGGGTCGGACCGTCTACGCGACGACGGAGTCGGGAACCAGGGTGGCGGTCTTGCGCGCCGAGCGGTACCGACAGGCGTGAACGGCCCCGAAACTGAATAGCCAGGGGCGCGAGCCACCGAACGATCCAGATGACGGGGGACATCGACCGTCCGGGGGGCCGATCGTGAGCACCGAGGACCCGCGCTGCCCGGAGTGCGGCGAGAAGATCGGCACCCGCGCGACCTACTGCATGCACTGCAGCGCCGACCTGAGCGACGAACAGGACGCGGCGGACATCGACGGCGACGGCGACTGGGACCGGGACCCGCGCGTCGCGGACGACCAGGTCGACGCGGAGGAAGACCCGGTCGCGTCGGTCGTCGACGCCGCCGCCGAAGAGCTCGGCGCGGCGTCGGCCGACTCGGAACCGGCCGATGCGCCGAGCGAGCCGTCCGAGGCGGCGCCGTCGACCGGTCGCACCCCACCGAGACAGCGGCCGGAGGCGACCGACCGCGACGAGTTGCTCGACTCCGACGGTGTCGTCGACAACACGCTGACGGTGATCGTCGGCATCGCGGCGGGGATCGTCGTCGGGCTGGTCGGGACGATAACCGTGCTCGTCACCGTCCAGACCGCGTGGGCGTTCCTGCTTGGGTTTGTCGCGTGGGTCGGCGCGACGGCACACCTGATCCGCCGCGACACGGTGCAAGGTGCCATCTCCCGCGGCGCCTACGCGGTCGCCGCGGTGCTCCTGCTGACGTCGCTGATCCCGCTCAGTCCGCTGGTGTCGGTCGAGGGTGGAATCGGCGGTCGAATCGAGGGGTTCGTCGCGGCGCTGGTGGTGGTCTCCTTCCCGGCCGGGTTCGCCGCCATCGTGGGCTACGTCGCCGGGCGGTTCGTCCCCGAATAGGTCCCCCACTTACCGCCAGTCGACCCGGAACGCCTCGACCGACAGCGTCCGTCGCTCTTCGTCGTGGAACGCGAACTGGCGGTCGACGTCGAACTCGACGGCGAAGGCGTGCGTCACCTCGCCGCCCCGATCGGCCGCGAACGACTCGACGAACGCCCGGCTCCCGGCGTTGTGGAGGGTGTAGGAGACCGCCGCGAGGTCGGCCGCCGCCGCGAGGAACGGTCTGTCGGCGCCCGCCGCGCCGTCCTGCGCGCCGAACGGCGGGTTGGCGACCACGGTGGTCTCCCTGGGGGGTGCGACCGGGAGCGCGCGGATGTCCCCCCGTACCCAGTCGACGGTCGTCTCCGGGGCGACGCGGCGCTCGTTGGTCCGCGCGGTCGCGAGCGCGGCGTCGTCCAGTTCCACGCCGACGACGCGGTCGGGGGCGCGACAGGCCGCCGCAAGAGCGAGCGCACCGGTGCCGGCACCGAGGTCCAGCACCGTCCCCGAGAGATCGCCCTGGAGGTCAGCGAGGTGCAGGAGGTGCGCGGCGACGTCGGCGGGCGTGGGGTACTGTTCGAGGTCGAGGCGAGGGTCGGAGAAGGGCTCGACCGCCTCCAGGCGTCTGGCGAGCGCCCGCCGTGAGCTCATGCCCGAACGGTCAGGCGTCCAGCGTAACGGGTCCGTCGATGTCGAGTTCCACGCCGTCGCGGCGGGCGCGCTCCCGGCAGGCGTCCAGGGCAGGCTGGACCTTCGAGGCGTCGGCGACGTCCGCGACGTCGACGGTGACGCGGCCGGCGCCGAGGAACGCGGCGGCCCGGACGTGGTCGCGCACGCGGTCGACCGTCTCCTGGGTCGACAGCGAGCAGTCCTCGTCGAAACTGGCGGTCAGCTCCAGGCCGGCGGGGTACAGCCCCTCGTCGGTCAGTTCGCGCTTCAGGTCCCGGAGGTACTCCGGCGCCGTCGACTCCAGCGCCTCGACGTCGAGGGTAACCGGCGTGACATCCGCGGGACGACAGTGTTCCTTCGTCAGTTCCACGTTCGGCGAGGGTGCAGCGCTCATCGTTACCCGTTCATACATACTGGGTATACAAAAGTATTTGGGAATGATTCAGAGTTATTCCCGGGCGGAGGTCGTGGTGACGTTTCACCTACTCTTAAGATTCCGGGGAGCGAACGCGAAATATGGAGCGTTGCCCCCGGTGCGGGTCCACCCCAGAGTCCATCACGCTCGACGGGGTGACGACGTGGTACTGCGAGGACTGTGGGTACGCGAACGTGCCCGTGGAACACTCCGGCGAGTACGAGGACGAGGAGAGCTGGCAGGACGCGCTCAACAGGTTCTACGACAAGTTCGGCAACTGACTGCCCGGCCCGGGTTTTCGTCTCTGTGACCGACGCGGTCGCTGTCTGCGACGACCGTCTGGTGCCCACACCTGCGGCGCGAGCCGTCACCACGACGCGCACACGCTCGCGCTCGCACTCGAAAGAAGAACGAATTCGCGTGAACGCCGACTTACTCGTCTGCGGCGGGGGCCTCGGCCTCCTCGGCGGCCTCGTCCTCCTGTTCCTCGTCGGACCGGGCGGCGACGAGGCCACCACGGGCGACGCTGTACAGCGGCTCGTTGGCGTGACTGACGCCGCTGATCGAGAACGGGATGTTCGCCTCCTGGAGGTGGTCACGGAACAGCGCCTCGAACCCGTCCGGGCTGGAGGTGCCGCCGGTGACGACCACGGGGACGTCCAGGCCTTCCTCGACGTCCTCCTCGTCGACCTCCGCGACGACCTTCTCGATGACGTAGTCCAGCAGGTTCTCGTAGTAGATCGACAGCGCACCCTCGACGCCGCCGACATCCGTCTTGAAGTCCAGTTCGAAGTCCTCCTCCTTGATCGACGTGACCTTGTCGACGGCCTCGCCGGTCGCGCGAGCGGCCTGCTCGTCGATCCAGTCCCCACCGCGGGCGACGGAGAACTTCATGACCGGCACCGCGTAGTACGCGAGACAGACGTTGGTCATGCCCGCGCCGAACGAGATGCCCAGGCCGGTGAAGTTGTTGTCCGCCAGTTCCGAGTAGATGACCGCCATCCCCTCGTTGATGGGCTCGGCGTCGTAGCCCATGTCGTCGAGGAACGACTCGATCGTCTTCTGGTGGTACAGCGTCGACAGGTCCGAGTCGATGGGGTCCGCGGGCGTCGAGAAGTACAGCTTCTCGTTGGGGTGGTCCGGCTCACCGACGACCTGCTCGATGATGAGCTTCATCATCGGGATCGCGCTCTTCTCGTCGCTGGAGAGAATCCCGTGTTTCATCGGCCGGCGGGTCTTCTTGTTGAAGATGTTCGCGAAGTTCAGCGCGTCGTCGCCGACGACGTACACCTTGTCGTCCTTGCGGATGTGGAGCACCTCCGAGCGACTGAGCATCTGCTCGGCCATGTCGGAGTACTCGATTTCCACGAAGGAGTTACGCTGCTGCACGAACACCGTGTCGTTGCCATCCTGCTGTGCGGACAGGATGTTCATCGTGCCGACGTCTAGGCCTTTGGCCATACCTACTCATGGATACCCCCCGTCTATAAAAGTATGTGAAATTAATTCATCAACTCGGCTGTCGGAAACTGGAGCGGTCTCTCACCGCCCGAACAAGTTCCGGAGCCAGGCGAGGAATCCGGTCCGTTCGTCGTCTTCGGACACCGGAACGTCGGCGTCCTCGGACTGCTTTTGCTCGCGCAGTTCCTGAAGTTTCTGCGTCTGATCGTCGACAGTCGAGCTGGACGTCGCCGTGTTCTTCTGGCCACCGCGCAGGCCCTGGAGGGCCGACAGCTGGTTGTCGACGCCCGACGAGCGAGTGGTCGTCGCCGCGTCGGCGTCGGCGAAGCCCTTCGCGTCGATATCCGCGTCGGTGTCGAAGCTGAGCGACTTGCCCTCGTGCTTGCGGACCCCACCCCAGGACATCTCGACGTCTTTCATCGCCTCGTCGATGTCCGACTGAATCTCCTCGTCGGAGTAACTCTCCGACGGGTCGTCCTCCGCCACCGGCTGAATCTCGCTCGGGTGGGGCGCCGTCGCCCGCTGAATCTGTTCGGCGACCAGCGCCGCGCCCGTCGATCCGACGACGAGAGTCAGGCCGACGGCGTACAGCCCGAGCACGGTCACCGTCTGGCCGGTCCCGTACGCCTGCCAGTTCTCCCAGTAGGCCCCCCGGAAGCCGAGCACGGCCAGGAGGATCATCACGTCGCCGACGGCGGTCGCCGCGACGGCCCGCTGGTCGATGGGGAGCAACACGACGATGCCGGACGTCGCGACCGGGATGGAGAGCATCCCCATGCCGAACGCCCACTCGGTCACCTGGAAGTATGGAACGGTGTCGGGAGTGGTGGCGGACAGCGCGTACACGAAGATGACCAACGCACCGAGCGCCAGCGCGACGCCGGTGAAGAACAGGCCGAATCCGAGGTACACGTCCGCCGCCTCGTCGGTGTCCCCGATGTACGTCTCGTACAGGTCGAACAACACGTTGTCAGGGAGCTCCTCCTCGGCTGGAGCCGCTTCCGCTGAGTCGTCGTCCGTCATTGGCCGAGTGATTTATGTCCCAACGGTATGACTGTTCCCCCTCCAGTTTTCGATCTGAAACGTCGAGAAACCTATCTCTCCGATCGACGCTCTGCCGCCGGTGCGATATCTCGGGCGGCGTCCAGGACGGCCTCGTGGACGTGGCCGTTGGAGGCGACCAGGCCCGTGGCGTCGTGACGCCAGCGGTCGCCGTGCAGGTCCGTCACCCTGCCGCCGGCCTGCCGGACGAGGTGGACGCCCGCGATGGTGTCCCAGGGGTTGGTGTCGACGTTCGTGATCACGCCCTCGACGCCGCCGTCGGCGACCAGCGAGAGCGCCGCCTGGGCACAGCCGAACCGGCGCATGTCGGCGAACCGTTCGACGATGGCCGTCGCCGCGCGGCCGTACTCCTCGCGGCGATCGAAGTCCCACCAGATGGTCGGCGAGACGACCGACAGCGCGGGGTCCGTCCGGTCGCTGACCTCGACGACCTCGCCGTTGCGCCGGGTCGTCTCGGCGGCCGCGACGTACGTGTCTCCCAGACTCGGGAGGACGTTCGCCGCGGCGACCGGTTCGCCGTCCCGCACCACCGCCACGCTCGTCGCGTACTGGCGCATCCCCCTGACGAAGTTGTTCGTCCCGTCGATGGGGTCGATCACCCAAGCGACGCCGCGCTCGGGGACCGCCGAGGCGGCGCCCTCCTCCTCGCCGACGACCGCGTCGTCCGGGAACGACTCCCGGATGCGCTCGACGACCGCCGTCTGCGCCTCGCGGTCTGCCGCCGTCACCACGTCCGTGTCGCCACTCTTCGTCTCGACGGTCAACTCACCGCGGAACGCGTCGCTGGCAACCGCCGCCCCGGCCTCCGCGGCCTCGACCGCCACCGTCGCTCGCTCATCGGTCATTCCGCAGAGGTTGCCGGTGCCGACTGAAATCCCCACCGATTCCCCAGCGGCGCAAGGGGGACCATCGGAAGAGTCAACACGCTGGACTGCCTGACCACACTCAGCGAGGACACCGTGGCACGGAGGTCCCGACGACGCGGCGAAGACGTGACCTTCGAGGAGGTGCTCGAACTCGTCGAGGACTGGGCCCCGGAGTTCAAAGACTACACCGTCGCCACCGAACGGATGCAGGTGTACCTCGACCGCGCGCTCAATCCCGACCCGATCGACGCTCGGACGGTGCAGGTCGGGTCCTCACACGACCCCAACAGCGCCGACATCGTCGTTGGTGAAGACATCGGTATCAACGTCTACCGCAAGTTCGGCAAACAGGAGTTCCACGAGTTCCGCGCGCTGGTCAGCGACTGCGAGCAGCAACACCTTCTGGTGTGGGCGTACCAGTTGCCCGTCGCTGACGACTCCCGCGACCAGTGGGCGTTCGCACGGTCGCGGTACACCGGGGGTGCCGGGTCTGTCGCCGACATCCAGTTCGTCCACTACATCCCCGAGGACGACGATCCCGGCCCGATCGAGGCCGCCCTGGAGTACCCCGAGGCGCTGCTGTTCGCGCTGCTGTCGGTGGTGGTCGGCGTCGCACTGCTGGTCGGCAGCGTCGGCGGCGGCCGCTCCATCGTCGGCGGTCCCGTCGAGACCGGAGTCACGTCGCTGGTCCTGGTCGTCTTGCTGGTCCTGCTGTGGGGCGCGAACCAGTGAGTCCGTCGTCGGTCCGGGACTGCGCCACCACCTAGCTCCGCACCACATGGTCGAACAGCTTGATGCTGGTGTCTCCGCTCTCGGCCTCCCAGACCACGAGGACGCGGTCGGTGGTCGACACCGGCTGGTTGCTCGACCCGTACTGCGTCACGTTCACCTGATCACCCGCAGTTATGCCACCGGACCCGCCCCACACCACCGACCCGGTCCCGTTCTTGGCCATCTTCCCGTTGACGGTCACCGTGACCTGGCTCTCGTCCAGCGTGTCGCCGCCCTCGTGACTGATCAGCACCGCGGTGTCGCTGCCGTTGAACTGCTGTTCGACGACCGACAGCCGCGTCGACGGCGGCGACTCGCCGACGGCACCGCCGAGGTCCAGCACGAACGACCCGATGACCGCCACGAGAATGATCGTGATGGCCACCATGAGCACGGTGCTGACGACCGAAGAGACGGCGTCGTCGTCGGTGAACAGTTCGGTGACCTGCATGGAACTCGTCTGAGGGCTCCTGGCTGGAGATTCTTCGGCGTCGGACAAGAACTTGGCGGCCACAACCGCACGCCGGCACCGGGAAGACTGCACTACACCCTGCCGATGAACGAACCGTCGGCGGTGCGAAACAAACCTGCCCAGGCGGTCCACGCAGCCCTGTCCTCCGAGCGAGCGCGTCGTGACTACGCGTGATCTCCGCCAAAGTGAATAGTGCGAGGGCAAGACGCTCCGTCTTGCCACACATGAACGGCGTCGGCCGTTCAGAGGTGCGAGGGAAGGGATTTGAACCCTTGGACCCCTACGGGAGCGGATCTTGAGTCCGCCGCCGTTTCCAGGCTTGGCTACCCTCGCGCCTCGGCGGTCGACACTCGGTGTCCGGAGGGGCTTAAGTCATGCGAGAGGTGGCCGCAATCGTATTTACGCTGCCGGCTAATTACGGGGCTGATGGACGAACCCCCAGTCGTCCTGCACGTCGACGACGACGACCGGCGTCGCGACCGGGTTGCGTCGGCGCTGTCGGCGGTCTCCGAGGACGTGTCGACGATCGGCGTCGACGATGTCGAGACCGGGCTGTCCTGGTTGGCCGACGGCGTCGACGCCGTCATTTGCGCGTACGCGCTGCCCGGCCGCGACGGCCTGGCCCTCGTCGAGGCCGTTCACGATCGGGACCCCGACATCCCCGTGGTGATGTTCGCCGCAGAGGGCGACGAACGGGTCGCGAGCGAAGCCATCGACGCCGGCGTCACCGACTACGTCCCGACCGGCGGCGAGGAGGATGCCCGCAGGGCGGGACGGTCGGTCCTCGCGGCCCTCGACGAGCGGGTGGCACGGAGAGAGGACGAAGACGACACCGGCGGTGGTGAAACCGACGAATCCACCGACGCCACCGACGGCGATCTCCCGGAGACTCCCGCTCCCTCGCCGGCCCTGGCCTCGCTGGTTCGCGCGTTCGACGGGGGTGCGGACGACCGTGTTCGGATGCCCCCGCTCGTGGAGGCCCTCGGAGACCCGGTGTACGTCGTCGACGACCAGGGGTACCTCCGTCTGGTCAACGACGCGTTTGTCGAGCGGTTCGGCTACTCGCGTGCGACGCTGCTTGACACGCATCTCTCGATATTTCTCGACGACGAGGCCTACGACCGCGGCACTCGGGCGCTGCTGGAGACGGTCGACTCGGACCGGCAGCGCCACGCCACCTTCGAGTTCACCGGCCAGACCGCCGGCGGGACCGAGGTGGTCGCCGAGGTAAACGCGACGCCGCTGACCGAGGCCGGTGAGTTCGTCGGCTCGGTGGGGACGCTCCGAGACATCACCGAGCGGACCCGTCGCGAGGAGCGCCTCGAGACGTACGGCACGCTCGTCGAGACCGTCAGCGACCCGATGTTCAAACTCGACGAACTGGGCACCATCGACATGCTGAACGACGCGATGGTCGACTTTGCGGGGTACGACCGCGAGGAACTGATTGGGATGCACTTCACCGAGTTCCTCGACGCCGACGAGATCGAGGAGGGCGAGGAGATCGTCACGGAACTGCTCTCCGAGGACGGCGCCGACACCGCGACCCACGATTTCAGTTCGACGACGAAGGCGGGCGAGGTGAAGGTCGTCGAGAACAGTCTCACGGTGCTCACCGACGAGGACGGCGAGTACAGCGGCTCCGTCGGGGTGCTCCGGGACGTCACCGAGCGCGAGGAGCGCGAACGGGAGCTCGCGCAGTACGAGACGCTGATGGAGACGGTCCCGATGGGGATGTTCACCGTCGACGAGAACGGCGTCCTTACGTGGGTCAACGACGAGTGCTACGAACTGCTCGACGTCGACCCGGAGACGGTGGAGGAGCGGTACCTCGACCAACCGTACCTCAAACTCGTCGACGACGGCTTCTTCGACGTCGAGCACGTCGAGGAGTACCTGAACTACGTCAGGGAGATGCTGTCCTCGGAGACGGAGACCCGGAAAGCGATCCACGACGTCTACGTCCACCGCTCCGACGGGACCGACCGCATCGTCGACGCCCACTCGGGCCTGCTGCCGATGGAGGACGGCGAGTTCCGCGGTACCGTCACCGCGTTCCGGGACGTCACGAAACAGAAGCAGTACGAGCGCGAACTCGAGCGCCAGAACGAGCGCCTGGAGCGGTTCGCCTCCGTCGTCAGCCACGACCTGCGCAACCCGTTGACCGTCGCGCAGGGTCACCTCGACGTCGCGAAGACCGTCGACAACCCGACCGACTCCCTCGAGGAGATCGGGGTGTCGCTGGACCGGATGGAAGAACTCATCGACGACGTCCTCGCGCTGGCCCGCCAGGGCCAGTCCGTCGCGGAACCGGCCCCCGTCGAGCTCGGTACGGTCGTCGACGAGGCGTGGGAAACCGTCGAGACGACCGAGGCGACCCTCCGCAACGACGCCACCGGAACCGTCGCCGCCGACCAGAGCCGCCTGCGACAGCTGCTGGAGAACTGCTTCCGCAACGCCATCGAGCACGGTTCGACGAGTCCTCGTTCGCAGGCTCACGAGGACAGCGTGGAACACGGTTCCACGATCCCCGACTCGCAGACTCGTCGCGACACCGCCGGACAGGCGTCCGGCGAGCCGTCGGTCGCTAGCGCTCCCGACGACGCCGTCGAACACGCCGACCCGACCGTGACCGTCACCGTCGGGGACCTCTCGGACGGGTTCTCCATCGAAGACGACGGCCCCGGCATTCCGGACGACCGCAAAGACGAGGTGTTCGAACTCGGGTACACCACCGAACCCGACGGCACCGGCTTCGGTCTCGGCATCGTCTCCGAGATCGTCGACGCCCACGGCTGGGAGATTCGGATCGTCGACGCCGAGGACGGCGGCGCGCGGTTCGAGATAACCGACGTCGACGCCGTCGAGACGATCCCGTCGAGTCGGTGAGCGGTGACGGTCGCGCCAGCGTTTTGCTCCTCCGGACCGTCACCACTGACGTGGACGACCACACGCGCGACACGTCCGTCTCCCCGCCAGCTGCGGGCGACCCCGCAGGGTGGCGCGAAGACGGCCGCTGGGAGCACGCGACCTGCCGGCGAGCGACGGTCCACGGCGTGCGCCTGTACAACAGCGGCGAGTACCACGAATCGCACGACTGTTTCGAGGACGAGTGGTACAACTACGGGCGAGGGACCACCGAGAGCGCCTTCCTCCACGGGATGGTCCAGGTCGCGGCCGGCGCGTACAAGCACGTCGACTTCGAGGACGACGACGGGATGCGCTCCCTGTTCGAGACCGCCCTGCAGTACCTCCACGGCGTTCCCCGGGACTACTACGGCGTGGACGTCCTGGAGGTCCGGACCACGCTGACTAGGGCGCTGGAGGACCCCGCGGAACTCGACGGCTGGCGGATTCGCCTGGACGGTCGGCGCCCGTCCGCGCGACCGGAGGACCGGGAGTACGCCGACGGGCTGGAGTAACAACCCCCGGCGGCGAAGCCCGAGCGGGCGACCGCTTTCACCACCTTCTTGAGCCTCGTGCAGTTCCGTCCCACCGATGGCACCGACTCGCCGAGAGACCATCGGAGCGGTGGTGGCCGCAGCCCTGGCCGGCTGTGCGGAGTTCGAACAGTTCAGCGGCAGCGAGGCGACGCCGACCGCCACGCCCATCAGGGTGGGTTCGCGAGGCGGCGGCGTCGAACTGGTTCGGCATCGCTTCGAGGAGGTGAACCCCGATATTGGCCCGGAGCTGTTCGTCACCCTCCGCAACACCCGCGACGCCGAGGTCAGGCTGGGCGAGCTGTTCTGTCGCGTCTACGACGGTGATGAACTGATCGCCGATTCGTACCGCAACGTCGCGATGGACCCGAACGAGACCAAGGAGTTCAGCAGCTCGTTCGAACTCGAAAACGAGGTCGAGGACCTGCGCGAGTCGACGCGGTACGAGATCGATATCGACGCCCCGTACGCGAACGGCGCCAAAGACGAAATTCGTCGGGAGTTCGACCGACCGGTGACCTTCGTCGAGACGGCGACCCCCGAGTGACCGGGACGACCGGCCGCCGCCGAGCACAGCACATGCGAGCAACGAGCGAGTGGCCCCGTCGATGAAGCTCGACGACCTGCTCGAACTGGGATTCCGGTTCGGCGGCGTCGAACTGCCCGGGGACCTGATCGGCGCGGCCGGCGTCGTCCGAGCGGCCCCCCGGAGTGTCGGTCGAACGGGCGCGCCGGAAGTGCGACCGACAGTGACCGGCGGCGAATGGAAACCGTAAGGTGGCGTCGGCCACTGTGGTCGTGACGAATGCGTGTCGAACGATTTGGAGACGGTCTTCCGGAGGTCGCCATCGTCGCGGCGATACACGGCGACGAACCCTGTGGCGTGACCGCCGTCGAGCGACTGCTCGCCGCCGACCTCTCGGTCCGGCGGCCCGTCGCCCTGGTGGTCGCCAACGAGGCGGCCCTGGAGCGCGGCGAGCGGTTCCTCGAAGCCGACCTCAACCGCAGTTTCCCCGGCGACTCCGAGAGCGAGGCCCACGAGGTGCGCCTCGCCGCGGACCTCGCCGACCTGCTCGCGGACTGCGAAACGCTGGCGATCCACTCCACGCGGTCGCACGCCGAACCGTTCGGGGTCGTCGAGCGACTCGACGACTGGAGCCGGCGGATCGCCCCCGCGCTGCCGCTGGAATCGATCGTCGAGAGCGGCCACCTCGTCGATGGGCGACTGTTCGCGAGCGTGGACCGACTGATCGAGGTCGAGGCCGGCCACCAGGGGACGGCCGCGGCCGCCGAGAACGCCCACCGGATCGCGCTGGCGTTTCTCACGGCCACGGGGGCGCTCCCCGGAACGCCGCTGCACCGGGAACTCCCGGTGTACCGACTGACGGAGGACATCCAGAAGCGCCCCGCCGACGAGTACGAGGTCCACGTCGAGAACTTCCAGCAGGTTGCCGCCGGCGACGCCTTCGCATCACAGGACGACCAGCCGCTCACTGCCGAGGAACCCTTCTATCCCGTGTTGCTGTCGGCTGACGGGTACGAGAGCCGCTTCGGGTACGCCGCCGAGCGCGTCGGCACGCTGCGGTAGCCGAGAGTCGGCTCGGACGGTTTATTTTCGGCTTCTTCTGGGAGCATGCCCCCGGGAACTGTGAGAAGACCCCGTATCACTCGCGGCGCGCCAGCAACGCCTCCACTGCCTCGGCGCTCTCCCCGGCCAGCTCGGCCGCGGCGGCGAAGTCGGCGTCAAGGACATCGGTAACCGCGCCGGCGCCACGCAGGCGGACGATCCGCCGGAGTTCCTCGTCGGACTTCGCGGCCGGGACCGTCGAGGGCGGAGCGCCCATTGCCGCCTCCCGGTGGTAGCCGGCGCGAACCACGTCACGAGCGAGGGTGTCGAGCCACGCCTCCCGGGGCGGCGCGTCGTCGTCGCTCGTCGAGTCGGCGTCGGGTGGACCGCCGTCGTCGTCCGCGATGTCGGAGGGGCGCGCGGCGGTTTCCTCGCGCGCCGTGTCCCCTTCATCCGCCCCTTCGTCCCCCTCGTCGTCGGTCTCGACCGTGGGTGCCTCGCCGGGCGCGAGATCGAGCAGACGCGCGGTTAGCGCCAGCGTCGCCGACAGCAGGTGTGCGAGGTCACCGTCGGCGCCGCCGCCGGCCTCGAAGACCTCCCCGAGATCGAGCGCGAGTTCGCGCAGACGCCGCGCCGCGACGGCCAGCGCGAGGTACGGCTCCGCGTCCTCCGGCGCCTCGACGGCCGCCGCGAGCAGTTCCCCCTCCAGTTGCCCCGTGACGCGGACGATCACGCGGACCGCGCGGCCGACGGGCTCCTCGGTGGGGAACTCCGCGGCCATGGTGGACAGTCGTTCGGGGTCCGACAGCAGGGCCCCGTCGCCGAACTGCTCCGCGTACCGGCGGGCGCAACGCGCGAACCGCTCGTCGGCGGGGGTGGCGAGCACGTCGCCGACCAGCATCGCTGGTTCCGGGAGGCCCAGCGCGCCGGTGGCCTGCTTGAGCGTCGCTCGCAGCGGGTCGACGGCGTCCGCCAGCAGCGAGCGCGGCGTGGGCGGGTCGCCACCGAAGTCGGGCGAATCGTCGGTCCCGGGGGACGGGGAGGGCGGATCGGACTCGTCCATGGCCAGCAGTTGTGTCCGCGGCGACTTAATCGGGCGGTTCCGGCCTCGCCGGTCACTCCTCGCTGGGTGCGAACTCCACGAGCGTCAACTCGCGGTCCAGCGGGCAGTAGTCGTGTGGCGGGTCGCC